>Ga0214543_1001203_pt1 | contig 49243 bp, 17 predicted proteins | sample CNSS2metaG_FD_160094 | JGI IMG/M metagenome (GOLD analysis project Ga0214543, IMG submission 160094) | Root nodule microbial communities from cowpea collected in UCLA plant growth center, Los Angeles, California, USA - CNSS2 | ecosystem: Host-associated > Plants > Roots > Nodule | place: USA...
TATTCGTTAGTTTAAATTAGTCACTAATTACGCAATTAATTAGTATACACGAGTCTCTTGGGAAACGATATCCCGGTCTTACCGGTTACTACTTGCACGACTTGGTACACTTGCCAAAGTCTTAACATTGAGCCAGGTAATATCTTTAATTGTCGTAGTTTCTTTCATAATAATGAGAAATGGATTATAGATTCAGGGGCTACAGATCATGTTGCCATAAACCTTGATTCTTTTACTTCATATAAAAGGATTAATCATGTCAAAATAAACCTTCCCAATGGTACTTGTATTAGTGCCACTCACAAAGGAGATATCAAGTTGAATAATGGTATTATGCTGCATAATGTTCTCTTTATACCCGATTTCAACTATAACCTGATATCTATTTCAAAATTAGTAGTAGATTCTCAAGTACATGTTGTTTTCACTAACTCTGGCTGCCTCATTCAGGACCAAGTGAGCAAAAAGATGATTGGTTCAGTTAGCTTTCATGAAGGACTATACATTTTGTTTGACTCCAAGAATTCTTTTAATTCTACTTGTAGTAATACGTGGCACAGAAGGCTAGGCCACTTATCTGATTAAAGGTTACACATCTTGAAAAGTAAACATGATTATATAGATATCAGAAATGAACACTGTGATGTATGCCATATGGTAAAACAAAAGAAACTTTCTTTTTCCAATAGTCAATCTCGTGCTGATAAATGTTTCAATCTCATCCATGTTGACATATGGGGTCTTGCACCCACTCCTTCTTTACATGGTCATCGCTACTTCTTAACTGTCATTGATGATTTTAGTAGGTACTCTTGGATATATCTCATGCATAATAAATCTGAAACCAGAACACATCTCACTAATTTCATTAACTTTGTTGAAAATCAGTTTGAAACCAAAGTGAAAGTGATTAGGAGTGACAATGGCCATGAATTTAAAATGGATGAGTTCTTTAGCTCTAAGGGCATTATACACCAAACCAGCTGTGTAGAGACTCCCGAACAGAATGGGATTGCCGAGAGAAAGCACCAACACTTGCTCAATGTAACTAGGGCTTTACTTTTTCAATCTAAAATATCAACACATTTTTGGTCTTATGCACTCACTCATGCTGCTTTCTTGATTAATATAACCCCTACTCCTTTCCTCCAAAATTCCACCCCCTATGAAAAATTACATGGTGATTCTTATAATTTTAAAAATCTTAAAGTGTTTGGATGTTTGTGTTTTATGCAAACTATATCTGCTAAACGTTCTAAGTTTGATCCTCGTGCAAAACCTGGCATTTTTCTTGGTTTCCCAACTAATACAAAAGGGTACATAGTGTTTGATTTGAAACATCATGATATCAAAGTGTCTTGTAATGTCTTGTTCTATGAAGATGTTTTTCCTAGCTGCATTAACATTGATGATTCTACTGTTAGCAAAACTGATATATGCTTGTTTGTTAATCAATCATACAACTCTACTTTTGATCAGCCCGATAATGCATATAGTGATACTGTTGGTGTTGAGCAATCTGATATCAGTGAACAAATTAACACGTCTGCACATTCTGAAATCATTACCCAAGTTAACAACCCTGAACAATCTAGTACTTTTGACATTAGTCATAGAAGATCTCACAGAACTAAAAATATTCCTGCATATTTGAAAGATTATCATACAGATTTAGCCTGTGTCAAGTCTTCAAAATATCCCATTCAATCATATGTTTCTCTATCTAGGTTATCTTCTCATTTCCAATAGGTCACTCTCAACATTGATAGTCACAGTGAGCCAAAATCCTTCAACGAAGCTGTTCAAGACTCTAATTGGAGAAATGCCATGGATACGGAGTTAAAAGCTCTTGAACAAAACAAGACATGGACGTTAGTCAAGCTCCCTACCAACTGCTCCTCTATAGGTTGTAAATGGGTCTACAAGTTGAAACATAAAGTTGATGGTTCTATAGAGAGATATAAAGCCCGCTTAGTCGCAAAAGGATTCACTCAACTCGAAGGAATGGACTTTCATGACACCTTTGCGCCTGTGGCCAGACTTACAACAGTACGCATGATACTTGTTGTGGCTGCCATTAAAAATTGGCAATTGATCCAGCTTGACGTCAAGAATGTGTTCTTGCACGGAGAGTTAGATGAAACTATGTATATATATATATATATATATATATATATATATATATATATATATATATATATATATAGATAGATATAGATAGATATATATATGGATATGCCTCCTGGAATGACGAAAACAGATCCTCAGCAGGTATGCCTTTTACACAAATCTCTACATGGCCTCCGACAAGCTAGCCGTCAGTGGTATGCTCAGCTATCATCTTTTCTTCTTAGTCACAATTTTAAACAATCATCTGCTGACCACTCCTTATTCATTCATAACAATCAAGGTAAAATCACACTTCTCTTAGTTTATGTTGATGACATAATTGTCACAGGATATAATGTGGAAAATACCCATCGTATAACTGCTTTACTTGATCAACGTTTTAAACTGAAGAACTTGGGAAATCTGAACTACTTTCTTGGCTTTGAAATTGCCCGAGGCAATAAAGGAATAATTCTTTCTCAAAGAAAATACACCATCGACTTGTTATCTAAAACTGGCATGTTAAATTGCTCTCCTGTGAGCATTCCTATGAATTTCTCTGTCAAGTATCATGCAGATGGTGAAGCCCTTCCTGATCCCACAACCTATCGTAGACTCATTGGGAAACTTATCTACTTGACCAACATAAGACCCGACATCACTTATGCTGTCAACCATCTTAGTCAATATGTCTCTGCACCAACTATGGATCATCATCAAGCGGTGTTCAGAATCCTTCGTTATCTAAAGGGGTCCATCGGACAAGGGATCTTTCTTGATGCAAAGAGTGATATTCATCTCAAATCCTATAGTGATTTTGACTGGGCTGGGTGCACCGACACACGACGATCGGTAACAGGCTTTCTGGTCTATCTAGGGAACACCCTCATAGCATGGAAATCAAAGAAACAGGCCACCATATCTAGGAGCTCCTCTGAAGCAGAATATCGGGCTCTAGCACAAACTGTATGTGAAGTTCAGTGGCTTACTCATATGTTGCACGATCTGAATATCACAATGGCACAATCTGCAACCATTTACTGCGACAACACTTCTGCCATCAAAATTGCCAATAACCCTGTTTTCCATGAGCATACTAAGCACATAGAGATCGATTGCCACACTATAAGAGAAAAGATTCAGCAAGGCTTGGTCAAACTCCTTCCTGTCAGAACCAATCATCAACTTGCCGACATTATGACAAAGGCTCTTCCTCCTGAACTCTTCACTCAGCTCAACTCCAAGCTTGGCAATCTTAATATATATTGCCAGCTTGCGGGGGGGTCTTAGAATATGTTAAAATCTGTTAATATGTTTTAAAACAGTTTTTCTGTTTTTCTATTCTACAGTTACTTCTTTTTGTCTTCTCTGTATATAAGGAACTTCGTACCTCTAAAACGATATCGATCTGTATCCGTCTTTCACTTACACCAGTAATAAGAGATCTTTTTCTATGCTTTTGCTCTTTCTAATCACCATTCTGCTATCACGTTCTTCTACCAAGCACCTTGCTGGTTTTCTTCCCCCTACGTTTCAGCTATGAGGAACCATGCAGTCTAATATGGGTTAAGCTGCTATGAAGAAGTTCCAAACTTCATTTGGACTCTCTTGTAATTCTTTCACTAATAATTAATTGAAGGTTAGTAGGACTTTTCTAATATTTTTGTTTTTTAACACTTGCTTGACAAAAATTTTTTATATTTAGAGAATTCGAGTAACATGTACCATTATAACAAATAACTACATAATTTAGATATTGTTTCACTATATAATTAAATATTTTAAATATTTGTTTCTCCTTTGATTTTATGTGTATTTTAAAATATTATCTATTATTACGAGGAATCAAAAATTGTTTTTTCAATCATTTCAAATGACCATTTTTTATGTGTATATAATCTTGGTTTCATCTCTTTCACCAATTATTGAAATATTTTTATGCCATAATTTAAATTACTTTTATATTTATATGCATATTTTGAGCATATTCCATATATTGTAAATATTTATTATAAATTTAGTATAATATATTATAAAAATTATTTAATAATGTAGAAACTCTTTTTTTAATTTACATGTTAAAATTATATGTATTATTTTATGTACTATGTTATTTCTGCAATTACCACCATTAAAAATAATGTTCTTATGCTAGCTCTTTCATCCTTGTGGCTTATAATCAACCCTTCCAGATTAAATCTTCACTTGCAACTAAACCAATTTATTGTTAACTATATAATCAACCTTTTACTGTATTTTACCTTTACAGTGTAGTTTTCAACAACATTTACAAAAATGGACAAATTTAAAAAAATTACGAATTTTAGATAAGTTGTGTTCGATAATACAACTTCATTAAAAGAAGTTGTGAGCACACATGTATCATTAGCACGATTTTAGTAAATCATGCGCTCCTTATTTGATTTACAATTTTTTCTTCAGATCCCGACTTTCAATTTTATATTATTTACAACTTTTAACTTTTCAATATTTTTACTATATAAATTGTATGTAAAAAATACAATTTCTTCACTTTAACTTATATTTTTTTATTACAGTAGTGCAACAAATGGATATGACTACAATTAATTTTGATATTAAACTACACTTTATAAACTATTGTATATTCAAACGTATTAAAAAAATGAAGAGTTATAAACTATAACATATAATACATAATAGACTATGGTTCCATCAGATAACTGTCACCTATAACCATTTTCAAAGAGAGCTATAAACTACTGTTTTTGTATATAATCGCCTAAAATACCATTCAAAATATATTTAGAAATGGATAAAGGGGATAGACTATGGTTGAAATAGATAACCATAACCTTCGAGAAAAAAAAAAAAGGCTACAATTTTTATGACCCAAAAATTCATTTTTAAAGTGAAATTGTGTGCATGCAACAGGATTTCTTCTAGTGAAGTCATTTTACTCAAGGATGACTTATTAAAATTCATATTTTTAAAAAAATTTCTATTTTCGTAAATATAGTGCAAAACTACACCATTTTGGTGAAAGAACTGCCTCTTTACATTTTATCCTCTACAATTTCAACTTAAAAAAAAATGAAAAAATTTAATAACTCAACCTTATCATTACAAAAAACTCCATTTGTAGATTTTATTATATGGTTTCATGTGTCCTGCTTCGTATCGTTTTATGGAAGTTAAGATGTCTAGTTTTTTCCAAGTTAGAACCTTTCAATGTTCCTTTTTTATAACTGTTATATGTTATTTTATGATAAAAAAAAATAAAAGTAAAACTTCGTTTCAATAATTTGTAAAGATATGTCTAAGCGAAGTTACTTAGAAGATGAAAATGATTTACTTCTCAATATGTCTAAGCGAAGTTGCTAACCACCTTTTCAGGGTGAAGTGTTGAAGTCTTATCTTTTTCTTCTTTAAGATATCACTACTTTTTAGGAAACTGTTTCAACTTACATCTATATTTAAGAAAAGAAAATGATATTTTGACTACTAAATTTTGACAACTTTCTCTTACAACATGGGGTGTCATCTTTTAAGTGATTTTTGAATATTGAAAATGAGAAAAAGAAAAAATGAAAAACCACTTAAAAGATGACACCTAAGATTGTAAGAGAAAGTTGTCAAAATTTAGTAGTCAAAAAATCATTTTCCTTTAAGAAATTACTTCAAACTTCTCTTATCTTACATGTCCTTAGTGTTGTCTTGTAGTTTGAATATACTTTTAAATATTATGAATTGGTATAAAACTTCCAAAGGCTTTATAGATAAGCATCATACTAAATGATACACAATCCTCTAATTTCAAGCTATACTTAATGATGAGGTTTAGCTACGTTAATTTGATACAACTCTCGAATCATAGTGACCAACTACTTTAGAAGTTGAAATGAGACTTACACAACCTTCCAATCACAAATGATATTTGGGGATGAGGTTTTAGGGTAACTTCAATAAAATTTATCTTGTTGACTTTCTGACAAGTATACCATTGTCGACAATAATTTTAAAAGTAAGGGTGTCAAATTCACAATGACTTGGTGTAAACCACAATAGCTTTATACTACAAGACATAAAATACAAAGCATGAAGTGAGATTATATAATAAAACTTAAAAGAAGTTAAAACTAAACACTACAATATTTTGGTATTTTTCAAATGAGAAATCTAGTTGGATAGAAATATATGATATAGATATTGCTAGGATTATAATTTACCACCTCAATCTCTTGTTTCATTAATTTTGAAAATGGAGATTTTTCTTTACTTTACCATTAATTCTTATCATGAAAAGTTATCTTATTAAATTACAATTTATTGTCAACTCAATAAAATAAATTCGCATAAAGGTTGAGGACTTAAAGACGATCAATAAGTCATTTTTCATCTCCAGAAAAATGATTTATTGATTGTCTTATCTTAGTTTAAAAACTCAAAGGATTTTTCAACCTCTTATAAACTTCAACTGGTTTATGGTTGATCAAGCCACAATAAATAATAAACATAAAGATTAAACGTAAATGAAAAAGAGTAATACAACATTGTATATAAATATAATAAAAATATACAAGAGAATTTGATGACTACATCTAACGCCAACAAAAGAAGATTTAGTCATTCATGGAGTTGAATAATATGAAATATAAATAAAAGGATGAACAAGAAATGGAGGTTAGATGTAGTGGATGGTTTCCCTAACCTTCTCTTTTATGCTTTGTTATTCTCTTCTCTTCTTTTCATTTTTTTCCTTCCCATGATCTTGTGTGTGATTTCAAGTCACAATTGTGCCACGTGTCAATGCTAGTACCATGTGCAGTTTGTGGTAGTATTATTTTTTTTGTTCAATTTAGTCCCTATATTCGTTATTTTTGTTCAATTTAGTCCCATTTTTTGTTAAAATAAATCAATTTTGTCCCTTTCAAATTGACACTAAATTTAATATCTTTTATACAAATTATATTAATATCTTTTCTAAAATTAACCTTTGAATTTATTATTTTTTAAATTCAATTATAAATTATTAAATATAATTATAAATTGAATAAATTCTTATATTTAATTGCTAAATAGAATATAATTATTTAAAATATTATAAGAGTATAATTATTTTTTTAATATTTATATTCTAAAATATTTTTAAAATTGATATATATATATATATATATAAATATTTTAAATATTCAAAATATTTTAGAAAAATAAACTAATATTTGTAAAATTAACATTTACATATAAAATATTTTAGATTTTAATATCTAAAATGCAAAAAAATATTAAATATTTTAAATTTAAATGTGAATTTTACAAATGTTAATATATATTTTTAAGATTTTAATAATTATATTTTAATAATATTTAAATAATTATATTCTATTTAACAATTGAATCTAAGAATTATAGTCAATTAATAATTAAATATTATAATTTATAATTAAATTTAAAAAATAACTAATAATAATGTCAATTTTAAAAATTAAATGGTTTTTTTTAACAAAATTTTGGGACTAAATTAAACAAAAATAACGAATATAGGGACTGAATTGAACAAAAATAACGAATATTGGGACTAAATTGAACAAAAATAAATAATACAACTACAAACTGACACATGGCACTAGCATTGACACATGGCACAATTGTGACTTGACACGTGGACACTTTTTTTGAAATTAAAAAAAATTAAAAAAATAAATTAAAAAATTAAAAAAAATTAAAAAAAATTAAAAAAAAAATCAAGAGCTGACACATGACATGTACTGTTCAAAAACGTTAACTATTTAAGCACCGTTAGTGAAAAGGACCAAATTGACCACAATTTGACGACAATGAGGACCTTAATTGAACATAAAACGAAAATAGGGACCAAATTGAATAAAATCAACAAAAATAGGGACCGAATGTATATTTAAGCCTTTTTTTATTATAGATATTAAATCAAATATTTTATTTCTTTTATAAACATAATAATTAATGCTAATAAATAATAAAATATAAAATAAAATATAATAAAAAATAAAGATTAAAAAGATTTATCAAGATATTTTTTATTATTTGTTTTCATTATAGTTTGTGTTTCTCATAAATTGTTCTCATAATTCATTTTCATCTGTTTTCTTTTCTTTTTGAAGAAAAAAAAATCTATTATTTTTTCTCTTATTTCTCTTTTGTTCTTTTCCATTCTCGAGGAAGAAAAGAATAAGGTAATTCTTTCATTTCACTTGATGGTGAAATATTAATTTAATAATTTATTTAATGAGCCTCTTTTATATTTTTTTATTTATTTTATGAACATAGAAGAACAAATATTATACTATGTGTTTTTTTATAACCATATTTTAATTGTGGTTCTATTATATGTCTATGCCTTGAGTTTTTTACAAATTGTTCTCATCTTCCATTCTTACCTATTTTCTTTTGTTTCTGAAAAGAAAAAGAAAAATTATTTTTGCTTTCATCTCTCAATTTTGTCTTCCATTCTCGAAGAAATAAAGAAGGTAATTCTCTTTTGTCTTACTTGATTGTGAAATATTAGTTTAATAATTTATTTAATGAGTCTCTTTTATATTAATTTTTTATTTTATGAACATAGAAGAAAAAAAGGATTGTACTGTGTGTTTTTTATAATTGGATTTTAAGTGTGGTTTGATTATCGTCGAATTTTCTTTTGGTATTTATATCTCTCAATTTTTTATTAGATTATGATAAATTATTTTTTAGTCTTTTTTTTAAATAGGTATATAGATAAAGAATAAAAGAATATATTCATTTTTTAGAAGTGATAAAAGGAAAGCTATCGGTTAAGATGAAAACAGGACAAATTCAACTCTTCCAAATATTCTGAAACATGATACTAATGATCCAATTGTTCAATCAGAGGAGTCCCTTTTTAAGGTTCAAAGGATTATAGGTGAGGAGTTTCATATTAATTTTTTGGAATGTGATCTAGGAAAACGTCTTCAAATATGAGAATATCTAATGAGCCAAAGAGATGAGATTCGAAGAGCTTATTTAAAATGGGGTCCATATCAAATTCAACTTGAAAACTATCCTTATTCTAAGGAAAAACATCTAACGAGAATTCAATCTAATTGGTTTAAAATGTTTCCTTCTTGACTAGAGTATTCTCTGGCTAATGATGAAACTTATTGTTTGGCATGTCATCTATTTAGTTCAAAGCCAGATGGTTGTTTTGGGTAAGATGTGTTTACTAAACAAGGTTTTAGATCATGGAAAAAGGTTAATGTAGGAAAAAGATGTGCATTTCTCAACCACATTGGAGATAGTCCTTGCTTACCGCATAATAATGCAATGAAAGCTTCTGAAGACTTGTTGAATCAATCTATGCACATTAATAACATTATAAATATTCAAAGTTCAGAGCAAGTCTACAAGAATCGTTTACGGCTCAAAACCTCTATTGACACGATTCGTTGGCTAGCATTTCAAGCTTGTGCATTTAGAGGCCACGAGGAAACACCAGAGTCAAGTAATAGAGGTAACTTTCTTGAACTGATTAAACTTCTAGCATCATATAATGATAAAGTGGCACAAGTTGTGTTAGAAAATGCTCCGTATAATCCTAAGTATACTTCTCATCATATTTAGAAAGAAATCTTGCACATTTTCTCTAGAAAAGTAAGAAGTCACATTCGAGAAGAAATTGAAGATTCTAAATTTTGCATAATTGTTGGTGAAGCACATGATAAATCAAAAAAAGATCAAATGGCTATTGTTTTGAGGTTTGTAGATAAGGATGGTAATGTAAAAGAACGATTTTTTGATATTGTGCATGTTGAGGATACAACAATCGCCACTTTAAAACAAGAATTGAGTGTCGTTCTCTCTAGGCATAATCTTGATGTTTCCAATATCTGCGGTCAAGGGTATGATGATGCTAGTAATATGAGGGGAGAGTGGAATGGATTGCAAGCATTATTTCTCAATGATAATCCTTATGCTTATTATATGCATTGTTTTGCTTATAGACTACAACTTGCTTTGGTGGTTGCTTCAAGAGAGGTTATTCCATTTCATCAACTTTTTTCAAATTTGGCTTTTATTGTAAATGTTGTGTGTTCCTCTAGTAAACGTCATGATGAGTTAAAAACTGTTGAATTAGATGGAATAACTCACTTGTTAGAAATGGGTGAACTTGAAATTGGTAAAGGAAAAAATCAAATTGACACTTTAAAACGAGTTGGTGATACTCGTTGGAGCTTGCATTTTTATTCCATTTGTAGTATGATGAAGCTATATAATGCATCTTGTCTGGTTCTTCAAAAAATTATTGTTGATTGATCAACTTATTCTCAAAGGGGTGATGTTGATGCTGATGCTGCATTTAATATGTTGTCTTCATTTGAGTTCATATTAATTTTACACATGATGAAAAAGATTATGAGAATTATTGTCGATCTTTGCCAAGCTTTGCAGAAACAATATGAGGATATACTGAATGCTATGCAATTGGTTTGTTCTACTAAAATTTTGATTCAAAAGTTGAGGGAGGATGGTTGGCAAAATCTATTGAAATGTGTGGTATTCTTTTGTGAACAACATGACATTGATATTCCTGATTTTAATTCTACTTATGTTGCACGTCATGGTCATTCTCGATATAAAAAAGATCAAGTCACTAAGGAACATCATTTTAGGGTGAATATATTTCTTGTTACAGTGGACAAGCAATTGCAATAATTAAATGACAGGTTTAGTGAGTAAACAATGGAACTTTTAACTCTAAGCAATGCTTTAGTTCCTAAGGATGCTTATAAAGCTAATAACATTGAGGATATATACACTCTTGTGAACAAATATTATACTTTAGATTTTAGTGAGCAAGAGAAGATTAGTTTAAAATTTCAACTTCGCCATTTTATTATTGATGCTCCTAACCATCCACATTTGAAGAATTTATCAACCATGCTTGAATTATGTCAATCTTTGGCAAGAATAGGAAAGTCAAGGACATTCTACTTGATTGATCGTTTAATTCCTCTTATTTTAACTCTTCCTGTCTCTATAGCTACAACAGAAATATCATTTTCTGCAATGAAGATTATCAAAACAAGATTGCAGAATAAAATGGAAGATGAATTTCTTGCTGACAATATGATTATTTACACTGAAAAAGAAATAACTGAAATTTTTAGGTCTGATTCAATTATTGATGAGTTCAGGGATCTGAAGGAACGAATGACAATCTTTTAGATATGTGTGATTTCTTTTTTAGTTATCGTTATACTAAGTTATGTATTCATTTTTATTGTATTAGTGACAATAATTAAATATATAAATTTTGGATGTATTATTTTGGTTCCCCCAACGATGTTGGTCAAGATCTGCCACTGCTTAAGAAAACAAAAATATCTTTCAATTTACAGTATGCATGAGAGATATTCATGGTTTGGATATTGTTCATGCATGTAGAGATTCTTGAAAAAATCTTTTGACCATGGTAAATAAGCATTTGAAAACTCCATCAAATACTAGTGAATGCACCTGGTAGAGCTTCACACTTTTGCTTTTCCTTGACAAAGTTGGTTGTTGTTTTTGCGAAATGCAAGTAAGTTGTGGTTTGTGAAGTTTCGTTTGAAAGAAGTTGCTACTCGTGGAGGATGTTTTTGTGGACCTACATTGAGAAAGGCAGTTGTTGGAGGTGAAAAGGTAAGGTGTCATGACTAAAAGAGATGAAGATGACATGATAATGAGAGTTGAGACGAACATAAGTGTGTGCTTGGTTTCGCTTCATTTTGACGTAGAATTAATTTTTTTACCATAGAATCATTGTATATTTAGTTTCAAAATTATTTTGAATGTCAAAAATTCACGTTTAAAGAGAATCAACAATCTCCATCAATGATCGATTCAATCACACATTCTATTCTCTAAATATTCTCTAAAGCATAACCAAATACACTATAAATGGATGAAGACAATCAATTATATAAGAAGATAATTGCTTAAAAAGATTTTCTATTAATGTAGTAAGACTATATCACGCACATGTATATGTGATATTCAAATTGTTGTAATTTTTAATTTTACAATTTTATCTTTAATTTTTAATCAGTAACGGTAAGTATCGAAAAGAATAAAATAAATAAAATAAAATTTAATATATCTACAATTATTAGTGAAAATAATTATTTTTTAGTCTGCTTTTATTTTTATATATATATATATATATATACCACTTTTATTTCTATAAATTATTATGTTATTTTATTCTTTAAATTTCAAAATTGTTACTTTTAATTGAGTTTATTACCTTTGTAAAATAAAAATAAAAAATTCTTGGGGTTGGAATCCGCGAGTCTACCACGGGTTCGGGTTGGATTCGAGTTGAAATTTTTTTTACAAATTTTAGTTTGAGTTTATTTTTGATTCGGTATACATGTTTATTTTTTATCCGGTCCACTTAGAATCTGACTTAAGTTGAACTTGTGGTGAGTCAGATTGGTTCACCAACCCGTAAATAAATTATTATACAAATATTTTTTATTATATTGAACTTTATATTTAGGTCAGGTTAGATTATTTTTTTTAATCAACACATTAGTATTTTTATATAGTTTGTATTTAACGTCGGGGTAAATCAACGCATTTAATTAACAGACCTACTGAATTACCGACCCCTAATAGGTTGAGCCGAACCGGACTGAAGCAAGAAAGAAACGGCCGAACGAATGGGTCTCTGAGGGGAGGTAGTGTGATTACTGTTCCCCAGTTCCGTTCTCAGTTGGTGTGATTCTCCGTCGGATTTCATCGATGGATCTTCCTATGACTAAACCCTCCCTCAACCCCAACAAGCATCTCAAAGAACAGTTACTCTTTTCTTTACCTTTCTCACCTGTAACAATAATACTCGATTTTTCACCTCTGATCTCGTATTTCCTTTCTCTCAATTTCGCAGATTTGTCAGCAACTTAACCGGATCTTCTATGCCCGAAATCGTGGCACTTACAGTGTCTGTTCCGGTGAGTGACTCTCCCATTTGCATGCCCATTCATACCAGCTTCAATGTGACGCCGTCGTGGTTGTTTTGTGCTCCCATTTCAGGTTCTGGTTCTTATTCGTCACTCCATCTCGTCCATTTCCATTGCCGGTCAGTTCCTTACAACACTTCAATTTAAAAATTTTAAATTTGTATATTCTCTTTTTCTTAATAGTTATGTTTTGGGGGCAGAACTTGGGTTACTGTTAGTGTATAAGGCTGTCTCATTAGTGTTTGAAAATATGAAAATTAAACGAAGTCTCGTAAAGTACAATTAATCCGCATGACACTTTAGTCCAGAATTAGAAAAGAGAAGTATAATGTTAACATGTGTTCAGTGTTCAGAATGATAATAAATGGTCAAGTTTATGGACTTCTACGCCTAGAAATTTCAGGACTTACATAGATTTTTCTTAGCTTCAAAGATCAATTTAACACTGGTATACACCTTTTAAGGACCCAAATGGTATTATATATCTTTATGTTTTTATAATCTCTGGTCTATGTTTCTGTTGTTTGCTTCAATGCAAGCTCGTTATTATATTCGTACTAATTGCTTGATTTTCTTTTTTATTTTTATTAATTATAGGTGCCTCCCTGAAGAAGAAAATTGACGATGCACCTTCTGGTAAAAGGAATTTCAAATCATACTTAGCCACATTGACTCTGGACTTTCTTGTTATTGTTGTTCCTATGCTTTTATTCTTCACCGTAAGTGCTCCCTCCCTAGCACCAATAGCATCTGATGTTTTTCCAACAAATTGAAAACTTGTGGCTTGAAAGTTGTGACAGCTTGTTTATGTGTAGCTCTACTCTGTAGTAACAAACCTTTTTGCAAGTTCCCCTCATTGTTTATTTTGTAATTACTACAATGAACTTGCTGATAGGTACTTGCAAACTGGACCTATATCATTGCATGTTCGTTGACTATCTTGACATTACTATTTATTTCAACCAAGAGGTAATTTTGCAATCTTGTATGGGTAACTTTCTTAAGGGATATTATTTTTTTTATGAAACAGAAAATTAAGGCCGAAAGTTTCAAATGAACCAAAGTAGATAATGGCTGATTCTGTACACATAACTGCAGGTCTGGTGGCTCATCTTCTTTTGAAGGAGAACCCAATTCTCTTAGGGCATACGTGACTTCTTACCGGGTTCTTGTGGTATGAAGTGCCATATAGAATTCTTTATCCCGTTGCTCTGATTGTCTTTTTGCTTTCATGTTGATTGAAGTTATTTTTGGCAGATGATTATAACATTCCTGTGCATCTTGGCTGTTGACTTCAAAATATTTCCTAGAAGATATGCGAAGACTGAAACCTATGGAACAAGTTTGGTATGATTCTTCTGCAATTCTAATATAATTCTTTGAGAATGAAACAAATGTTTTACAAATAAGAATACAGGAAAAGAGATTTCGTTTAACCTATGGAAGTTTGGTATGATTCTTCTGCAATTCTGATATGATTCTATGACAATGAAACAAATGTTTTACAAATAAGAATACAGGAAAAGAGATTTCATTTAAGATGATTCTTATACTTCCTAGCCCAACACTTCTCGCACATCTTCAAAAGCTGAAGTACATAAGTTGAATTTAGCTTATCGGAGAAACCCAGTTTTTTTGGTCTTTTTATTTTCCTCTCCTATAAGTTCTTATAGAGAACTTTATCCAAACAAATTATGTGTATTTTGTTCGATTGAGGAGGATTTCTTTTCCTCCCTTATAATGGTAATATGTTACTATATTACTTATCACCTGGGTGATTTATGGCTAGCTAGAGTAGATTCAGAGTTTGTGTGGGTGTGGAGTTGGAGAAAATGGGCTTTTTAATTCAACATATAAATTAATTCTCATCCGGATTACATTAAGTTGTAAATTTTGATCTCTCTCTCTCTCAGTTCAGCTATTTATTTTATTGTCGTCTTGACCCCTAAATTTTTGTTTCACAATATTTCTAACACTCAGTATCTTCAATAATTTGATTTCTCTGTTATGATTTGAGATTATTTTGTATTCTAGATGGATCTTGGAGTTGGAGCATTTGTTTTAGCAAATTCACTAGTTTCTCGGCAAGCACGGAATATTGCATTAGTGTGAGTCATTTATTGCTATGACCCATTGGAAATTAGTTTTTGTTTGTAAGATGTAAATTTGTTTTTTAGTGTGATACTTGAATGACTTAGAGAACTTCTCTGACAATCATAATAATGACTGAAGCAATGTGAACAAAATGAACCTTGCTGACAATGACAATCTCTTAAAACTAAGTTTCTCCTTTTCTCATTCTATTTATCTGGTCTATAATAACATTGGTGTTTTTTTAAATATTCTTGCTCAGATATAGGCACTCTGTATTTCCCTGATTATGTCATCTTTTCTAATGCTACAGAAGCTGGAAGACTGCAGTAGTTTCAACTAGTCCACTGATTCTATTAGGATTTCTCCGTCTTGTTACAACAACTGGTGTGGATTATCAGGTGAGACTTTTTCATTGGTATTCTTAGAATGATCTGTGACAACTCAAATGGATTAACTTGTCTTGCATATCTAAAGCTTTAACAAGGCTAGTCACCTATATGTTTTTGATGCATGAAATGAAGATTATGGATAATAATCTTTTAGATAGTATGACTTATGTCAAATCCTAGGGTTTTTGTTAGCCCATAAGCCTGAAAACTTGGAAGGCCGTGGAATGTGGGTGGTAAAGTTTTTTCTGGAAACGTGACCTCTAAATGAAATTTAATGTTATTGATTGCAGTATGCAGGATTGTTTCATTTCCTCCTATCTTTAATTAAGATTATGACTGGTGTTTGTATGTGTTCTGACCTATTTATAGAATCTAATTTCTTAAGGTAGGCGGTAATCATTTTGTGGTTTTCATTATTGTTTTTGAGTAATAATTTTCTAATCCAAGAGTGAAAACATTCTCAATTTTCCTTTTTATAGGTACATGTCGGTGAATATGGTGTTCATTGGAATTTCTTCTTCACACTTGCTGCTGTGTCAATCCTTACTTCTTTTATTAATATTTCTCCTCAATATTGTGGAGTTATTGGTTCACTTCTACTAGTAGGTACATTTTTATTTGCATTATTCTTACGCTTTGTCTTTGAAATCTGATTTTCTTATATAGTTTAATTTCTGTTTCCAAGGGTACCAGTTCTGCTTGGTGCAAGGTTTAAACCATTACTTACTTTCTGATGAAAGAGGAGTGGATATTTTAAGTCAAAACAAGGAGGGAATTTTTAGCATATTTGGTGAGAATTGCACCCCACATTGTTCAGTCTTGATTTTAAGGCTATCATTTTGTTGACTAGTACATCTAGCCGTTTTATTTTTTATGTATAAAAGTTGGTTAAGCAATGTTATTGTCTCCAGGATACTGGGGTATGTATCTTCTGGGTGTTTATATAGGAAACTCTCTTATCTTTGGGAGCCATTCCTCTGGATTTAGAAGTAGCAGATGGGTACGGATGAGGGTTTGGGCTCTCTCCATACTGTTTTGGTAAAGCTTGATCCAAAACCTGTTTATCCTGCACTAAGCAATCTTGTTTTGATCCTAGATGTGTTTATTCTGCCTATAGCTTTAAGCTTATTCCTTTTTTTTTATGTCCATGTCAGGTTATTAACTGTACTACTGGACAGGCATGTTGAAAGAGTTTCACGGAGAACAGTATGTCGGGCTATATTGCAGTTTCTTAATTAGAGGTGGCATTCTTTAACACCAATGCTGGAAACTAACTGTTGATGTTTTTGTGCAGTGCAACCTTCCATATGTTACTATGGTATTGGCTGACAATCTACAGGTCATTCTTACTGAGTTCTATTATATGGATCGGTGTCTAACATATGATAGGACATATTGACTTTGTAGTTTGTATTGCAGTTGCTACATTTTAAAATTTTTTAGGTTCTATCTTGGTTGGTAGTGCGTATGAATTTTATTTATGCAATTAAATTTTTTTATCTAGTTTATATCAAATGCAGCTTATGGTGTCTCAATTTCTAATTCCACAGCAAAGTATTTTTGAGTTATAGTTGACATTGTATTTTTTTAATTTGAAATCTAATCACGGATTTAGCAATTTAATCTGAATATTTACCCATTTTTCAGTTGTTATCAGTTCTAATGCTGGCTGATCTTGTTCCTGGAAGGAAAACTTCAGTACTAGAAGAAGCATTCAGTCGGAACTTACTGGCTACATTTCTACTGGTGAAAACAAGATATTCCTTGCTTACAAACATTATGCTTTCTCTCTCTAGACATCATCAGTTATAATTTTTCTGGACAATTTTGTGCAGGCAAATATTCTCACAGGGTTGGTAAACTTGTCTGTCGATACCCTGTCTGCGTCATCAATCAAAGCCCTTATTATCTTGTTGGTCTATGCTTATATTTTATCAATTGTAATTGGTATTCTAGATTATTTTGGTATTAAATTAAAATTTTGGTGAAGCAGTCAATTGCTATGCTCTAGTCTGTTCTATTAGTGTTATTATTTATTTTGAAATAAGAATTCTTTCTTTTAATCATCAATTGATTTTTTTTATAAAAATATGCGGCAGTTGTGGTTTATTTGTAAAGGTATACACTATGAAAATTCTACTGCCGTTGAACTCGGTCTGGGTTAACAAGCATAAGATTTAGGAATGCATATGTACTCTATAAATGACGAAATGACGAAGACTGGACAAAGGTGATCTTTATGGCACTTACTGACGGCCATTTAGTTGACCCGAAAAAAGGATAGCCATTTTCCTGCACATGCAATTGTATGGTATCTCGGCATAGATACCAATTGACCACTGAGCAAATGCAACCTACAACTCATACTTGGATGCTTTTGTGTTCCCATGCTTCATTTTCATGCATCTTGATTTGGCAAACCCTTGGTAGTTTTTATACATGATTGCACAGTGAAATAGTGTGGTAAAATGATGCATAAATCTTCCTAGACAGTATATACAATGGAAAAAGAAAGGTTGAAACTGACTTCTGGGGATTTGAATGTAGCCTATGTGATGTGGACCTGCAGATGATGTACTTTTTCGAGAAGGGTAGCTTACAGTCACATGGTTAATGCAGCAGACTCTGACAACTTGGACCACGCTCCTAGCTCCACCTCTGTCCTTTCGTGTGTCCTCATCAGCGCATATGGCTAAAGTTCTGATCTTTACAAAAACATGCACATCGAGGTCTAGACTATGGCCACAAGGATATTAATATTGTGGTAATTGTCATAAACTATAAACTTCTGCGTCCTAAGCCTTGCTTAGTTTTATGCACTTGCGTCTACAACTTTATAATTCCTGTATTTGAAAGAGGGGCGACATGAAAGATATTCCTTGCCAAGTTTCTCGTGGTGGTCCTGGACATTCTCACTTTTTGTATACCGTATGACATCCAGTGTAGCCCCATTGTACAATACAAGTAATTAATAACGAATGCGTTTGCTTTATAAGAAATTAAGTTATAGCAAACACTATTTTCATAGAATGATTTATAGATGACGTTAAAATGGTTTTTTAGGTAAGTAATAATTTTGTAGAATATAATGATGAAGATCTAACTACACAACGATTTTAGATACTGTTTAGTCCGTAACCTGGAATAATAATATGTACCATAAGATTTTGGTCTACAACACAAGGTTGGTATGGGTTTGACATGTAGAATGTTGTACCGGTGGATTGTCAAATACATGCATAGTCTATGTCGAAATTATTTATATAGGAATCTCGGGTGCGTGAGGCATTCATTTCCTGCAAAGCCCAACACAGATTTGAATGTGATGGGTAGCTATTGCACAGCTTGTTCTGTTGTTTTTATGCTTATTTCTATATAGATTTGGGTCCCCCACTCTACTCTTCATTGGCATAAGCTGTGCCAGTCTTTGACAGCATCTATGAAATTGGGAAGGAAACCAAAGCATGGATGTGTGAGGAGCCTGTTTCCTTTTACTACACCTTTCTGATTCCTGAAAAGCACAACACCTTTTCTGCCCTTCTCACGTGCTGCGTATCCTCTAATCTAAATTAACTCATTCTCCCATATTTAACTCTCAGCTTCCTCTTCCTCTGTCACTCAAACTGCCTCAACCAAGTTAGTGAGATTTTCTATATATGCCTCTCATGTCTATGAGAAACGCATGAAACCTTTGGTCGTCACTTACTTTTCTCACCAAGTAGGGAACTTCAGTTCAATAGAGAATAACAATGGCTTTAGAAACTCTTCCATCCAACGAGTTTTCCAACTTCATCGTCTACGACACTATCTCTGCAACTCCATTTAGCAGCCATGACTCTTCAGAGACTAGTTTCTTGGAAAGTTTTGTGAACTGTCAGGAACACAACCCTTCATTGAATGATAGCTCAATGAGGACCCGAAAGCGCCAAGCCAGCGAGCCACCAGAAGCCATCGGCAGCAGGAAGCAGAATGTGGCGGGGGTGCAAGGTAGGAAGAAGAGGAGAAGAAGGCCAAGGGTTTGCAAAAACAAGGAAGAGGCCGAGACACAAAGAATCACTCACATTACAGTGGAAAGAAACCGCCGAAAGCAGATGAATGAGCATCTTGCTGTTCTTCGTTCACTCATGCCTGAGTCCTACGTCCAGAGGGTTTGTTTTTTCTTTCTTGTTTTTTTCTTTTTCAGTCTCTATCTAGTTCCTCTTTCTTTCTCATAACAAATGTAGTTGGGATTTTTCTCAAAATCACTACTATGTTATGGTCCCATTATAGTAGAGATGACGAGATTCTCTTTTAGCGATAATGCTAAGCAGGACAAAGCTAAAAACTAAACCCAATAATCTAAACTATGCAGAATCAAAGATAATGTTCTTTACACTGCTTTTTTGACTTCTCACTGTAAGGTGAATCAAAAGAAGCAATACTGTGCCTAAATTGTAATCCGCTACTAGTGCTGCCAAATAATTGAAACTTCGAAATATAACATTTTCTGCACTTAGGTCACTCCATGTACTTACTTTATGTATAAACTAAAGTCGTGCTAAATGCAACTAACTTTTTGAAGATGAAATTTTGATGTTTTAGGGTGACCAGGCCTCTATAGTGGGTGGTGCCATAGAGTTTGTGAAGGAGCTGGAGCACCTCCTGCAAACACTGGAAGCAAGAAAGCTGCAACTTTTGCAGCAAGAAGCGGTGCAAACCAATGAAAATACGGCCATTTCCAAACTCATGCAACCCCCTTTTGCACAATTTTTTTTGTATCCTCAGTACACATGGTCCCAGAGTCCTAACAAATACACATCCAAGACCAAAGCTGCCATAGCTGATATCGAGGTCACTTTAATCGAGACCCATGCAAATCTTCGAATTCTCACTAGGAAAAGTCCCGTCCAACTAACCAAGTTAGTATCTGGTTTCCAAACTCTCTACCTCACTGTCCTACATCTTAATGTCACCACCATAGACCCTTTGGTCTTCTATTCCATCAGTGCTAAGGTATGTCATTAACTATTCATTCACTACTGTCTTCCATTTTCCACCTTCCTCAACTCCATATTCTTTCAGTTATAAAATCATGATGCCTTGTATAATGTCCTGAAAGTTTCGAGAGATTGCTTAGCTGAAATATTAGCATTTTTTTTATGTAGGTTGAAGAAGGATTCCAACTTGGTTCGGTAGATGGTATTGCATCGGCAGTTCATCATTTGCTTGCAAGAATCGAAGATGAGGCTTTGCTTTGCTGTTGATCAGGTTCATATGGGAGCACGACATTTTAGTGAAACGACCAAATCACCCTTCTCAAGAGAGAGAAAAAGGAATATATGCCGATTGCTGTAGTTTTTGTTTTTGTTTTATGTCCAACTGATGTGTTCATGCTAAAACATAGTCGCAGTAGATGATGTTTTTTTAGGTTGCTTCTTCAAGTACAACTTGATCGGGAATAATTTTCACAAAGTTTCGACAGACTAATGAAAAAAATGTTGATACAGTTTATCTTCATGACAAAATTTTACTGTTTATTTTTGAAACATCTCTTATGTTACTAAGGGATCGATCCTTTTGAATGCTTAACCAAATTATTTTAGGCAAACACGAGCCAAACTTTCACCATCATGTTTCTACTTTAGAACGATCACGCACAGTCGTGGATTAATACTTGTTTGGACGAAAATGCATTTGAGTGTCAACACACTTAAAGAAGAGTCTATCCTATATAAGGGGAAGGTAAAAGAAAACAAAATTAGCCCATGTTGGTGCCGTGGCTACATTTATAAATTTTGTTCTTTTTTCAGTTATGGATGAGAGATAGTGAACCTGTAAGACTTATGGAGCCATATTTGCCACAAGATAATATAATGCAAATGTATGTGAGGTTAGTTTTATAGACAATCATTTTGGATTTACGTGAGGTTGTAACTTGCAAGTGGGGTTCGTGGTTACCCTCATTACGAACATTACTTAGGAACATTGATAATTAAGATAAGAAAAAATAAATGGTTGACCTGATATCTTGGTTCTGATTAGTTTCCTCAATATAAAATTTAATCATGAACGATACTTTCTGACGACTCTTCACATGAAAGGAAGGAAGAGCTTCTCCCCACCCTAAACTTTTCTTAAGTAAAAAAAGAAACATAAACTGTCATAGCCAATTGAATTATGAGGCAAAACCACTGAAATGTCCCGTAACTTTTCTTAAGTAAAGAAGAAACATAAACTGTCATAGCCAATTGAATTATGAGGCAATAGCACTAGAATGGTCGGTAACTTTTCTTTAGTAAAAAAAAATATATAAGCTGTCATAGCCAATTGAATTATGAGAAAAAACACTAAAATAATTTAATTTTGTCTTCAAAATTACTAACGGTGTAAGTTTGAATTCGTATACAAATTCGTTCAAAATCGTACCAAACTAATACAATCTTAATTAAAATTAAAAAAAAAATTATTGCAAAGTGAAGTTATATTATACCGACAAAGTTTGAATTTAAACACAGTACACTCAAGTGAAGTCAAGTTAACAAAATTTCAATTAATATATATCGGTCTATTTTCTACTAAAACTAGAAAAGAAAAATTAGAATAGATTGAAATCGTACCCTACACGTCTTCTTCAAAATTATATCATTTCGGTAATTTTGAAGGTAAGATTGCACCATTTTGGTGCTTTTACCCTATTGCGATGCACTTGCAAGCCAAACATGGGATTGGGAATTTTGTGCAAGTTAATTGTGATAGGAAAAATCAAAAGTAATGTGGTAGAAAAGAGTATAAAGGAAAACATTTTTTGGAGTTGATTGATATGAACTAGTGGTCTCCATTGCCAAAGCCATAGTAAGTAAATTTGATGGTATGAGTCATTTTCATGACCTTGGGGTTTGTGATGGGTTTTTTCATTTGATTTTACTGTTGTTGTAAATGAAAAGGGTTTCAGATTTGTTTGGTTGTGTGTGATCGATAGATCAATATCCTCATTAAGAGGTTGTGTCCGTTAGTGTAAGCAAGAATCAGAGAAATGGACATGCATGGAAGATCCATAAAACAAATTCAACTGCATTACCCCTTTGCTCTTTCTTCTTTCTATACACACATCTCTGTGCCCTCTGCTCTGTGGGGACGCCTTTCAAGGCTCTCTCTGCAACTCTACACCACCTTGTGTCACTCAATGCTTTTTCTTTGTATTATTAATTATTCGCTAATCAAATGTTACTACTTTTTTATATATTTCAAAGTGTAATTATTATAAAAAACTAATTGTTTTGTTATTTATAACTAATTTCGATTCAAACGATGCCTCGTCTCTGTGTGAATTATTATATTACACAATAGAGATAAGAAGAAAAGTATATATGAAGGCAAAGAGAGACAAGATAATAAGAAAGAACTGAAAAAGTAGAGTATAGTAATGCAGAAAGCATGGTCCTTGTGGGACCAATGGGACCCTAACAGTGTTTGGTTTATCCAATTCGGTTGTCATAGTCAACCTTTACAAAATTTACCTAAAACAAAGCGCTCAAGAACTTAAAAGGATACACGAAACTATTTCATGCGGAAAAAGTTGGTAATGGTTAAGCTTACCTGTTAAAATGTAAAAATATTTATTGAAGTAAGTAGTTTAAATATAATAAGACAGAAACCAATATGTAAAAAAAATGTATCTGCATGTTTTACCTTTCCTATCCCCAAAAGACATTGATTAAAAGTATACTTTTGTTTCTAATTATTTTATTTTATTTTTTGAGAGGTTAATAATATACATGATCAAAATATTATAAGTATACGAAACAAATAGGTGGTGGATTTGAATAAGCTAGTATTGGGGGAACTAGGTGATAGATAACATATATGATTGATTCGTGAATATTATGGAAACATAGATTACTATAAAGAAAATGTCGATTTCTGAATTTTGTCACACTTGTTTGAGTTTGTAGATAAAGAAGTGTTTGTGTTTGTAGATAAATTTTGTTAGGTGGAGCTTTATATAAAGGTTGCGAAGTGAAAACTTAGGCATCTATTCATTCCAATGAAAACTGTGGGCGTATTATTTATGCAATCTTAACGTTTTCCATCCATTGAAAACTTCTTGCAGTGGATAGATAAGATCGAGGAGAAGGTAATGTCTTCAACCAATCAACCTGGTTTCTTCAATTCTAAAGATATTATCACCACTGCACAAACCTCGATATGATATATATATATATATATATATAACTGAACAATTGAGTCATATTATATAAAAAAATTATTTTTTAACAAAATTTTGTTGATAAATTTTTATAATATACACGTGATAAATAAATAAAAAGAGGATTTAATATGATTTGAAAAGAAAAGAAAAATATTTGGTGGGTGTTAAAAAATAAATTTTGTCTAACTTTTGTTAAAATAATTATTTTTATCAAAATATCATTTTCCTATCGTATATAATCAAAGTTAAATTCATTTCTAGACTCACAAATTAACTTGAACCTAGATCATTTAGTTTATGAACCAAATTCAACTGGTCAATAAATACATATAATTGATTTGGTTTGGTTCATTTTCGATCTTAATTGAACCTAAGACTAATTATTCCACCAAACTGATGTTGAAGAGTTGGCATTACTTTAACAGTCAGAGTTTTAGCAACAGTACTAATTCCTTAATAATACAAAATATAACAATTTCTTCAACCTCCGAAAAATTATCATTTGTTTAGCCTTAAATTAAGAATAACTTATCCTAAAATCAAATATTCAAAGCATACAAACTCTCAATCACTAGATCAATTAACCACACTAAAAAATCAATGTATCATTTGAAACCTCAAAATTAACACTCAAATAAATTTTCTAAAACTATAATTTATAATTCAAGTATGATATATATTTTATAATATCACATATTTTATAATCCAAGTATATAATACATGGTTGGTAACAAATTTTATAATTCAATTAAGATTTGTAGAAAAAGGAAGAGGAAAAAATTAAGACAGAAGCCAAATAATGAATGGTGATAAGGGAAAAGAATGCTCATTTTTGCACAAACACAAAACTTTTGAACTTACTTAATTACATATATTATAGTGCATAAAGATTGCAATAAATTGATATTGATAACAATTTTAGTCTTGATTTTCCTACTTAAAAATTCTTAACGATTGAACTAGATCTATATCTAATAAGTTGTATTAATATTAGTCGTAAGTTAAGTTTGAATTTAGATCATTATATTTTCATAAGTTAAGTTTAAATTTAGATCATTATCTTTTCATAAGTTAAGTTTAAATTTAGATTATTATCTTTCTTGAGACATTAGAGTGAGCTTTTTTTATTGAATAATATAATACGGACTCACTTCTTTATTATGATTTTCCATAACTCCTATCCTAGTAAGCTATTTGATTGCTTTTGAACAAAATAGGCAATAGTGGCTTATAGAAACCTTGAAACTGTGTAGCTAACTTTAGTTAAGTTATATTATGAGCTATTGCTCTATATCATCTTTTTTAATGTTGTACTTCCTTTATCCTAGGTGAAGACAAAGAAAGTCTCACAATAAATAGAAATTCAAATTAAGGTTAATACGAAGTTAAAGTTTAAAAAAAATATAAATTGGATTCAAAATAAGGAAAAAAAAATTACAACATTTTAATTCGACAAACTATACAAATTGATATAATATAATGTTTCTTTTTTCAATATATAATTTTGGTTTACGAGTAAAAAATCAACTTAAAAAAATATGTTTCTTGAAATTATTTATGATATGCTTAACTAGACGTGTATATCAAAGAATGATTTTTTATAATTTTAAAATATTTTAAAAAACAAAATAAAAAGAAAATTGTTATATGTTAGTGTGCGAGCAAAATTATTGGTTGAGTTACTTCCCAATATTATAAATGTATTTATGACTTGAATAACATTGTTTTTCATAACATAATCTTAGTTTACATAAGTTATGTATACATATGGTGCAGCATATTCTTTTATTTGTCCATTTCTCGAGAGAAAAAAAATCGCTCCTTTTTCTATATGATGAAAACCTAAGTTGATATCATTTCATAAAATTAAAAAATAATATTAATAATATTTGTTTCTCAAAAATTAAATAATGATACTCATGTGTTGATATAAATTTAGGCATGGACTAATAGAAAAATGGAAGTGGTCCAACAACTATTTCTAGAAATATTTGACAAGTAATTGTAGTGATTTTTTTTTTTTCCATTATCTTGTGAAACTAATTTTATTTGATGATGCGATGTTAAAGGCGAACATGCTTTCTAGAAAATTCAAAACCTAATTCCCTAAGTTTTAGAGAAGCTAACTCCTACTAAATCCATTTTTGTCTTTTAGTAAACAACTTTTATTTGAATTTGCTTAAATGTCAGTAAGTTGTCTTGAACTTTTATCTGATTTTCATTGAAGAAGGGAAAAATATTTGGTCCCATAAGCTTTTCTTAGCAATTTTCTTTTCTGTTTGTTTTATACTATTCAATGGTTAATTGTCGCTATTCAACCACTAGGGAAGACTTCACGTTAAACACAATGAATTAAAGTAGATGTCACAGAAATTTCTGCATCTTTAATTCCGCTTTTTCTATATTTTCTTTTAAGTTAAAAATCATACATAATATATATATATATATATATATATATATATATATATTAATTTGTAAAAATAAACTAGATTAGTAATCAATCATGAATCAACTTAAACTTGCTATTTAATATCTAGTTCACGACAAAAGGTAGATAGTTTGGCGTATGAACAAATCTCAAAGGTGAGGATTTTTGTCCAACTGTAAAAGTTTAGTAGGATAAATAATTTAGCAAAATTTTAGAATTAAGTCAAAATTATGGGACTGAATTTATATGTTTCTTGTGTAATGTTAAAGATATAACTGGAATTTTAAGTTTAGAAGTAGGTTTAAGAAGTTGATAGTAGAAAAGTATTATACTTATTGTATCAAATCACTCATAACTGTTTCCTATCATGTGATAAAGGATTATGATAAGTGTTGCCCCAATACCACTTAACTGGATATTGTGGTGTAGATAAGTATGCTATATATCATTATATCATTAAGTTAAGATTAAGCTAAGATTGATTGATGTGTATATATATTATAAGATTTTCAGAATTATTGATAGAAATTTACTGATGAAAATAAATTTTTTGTTAAATTTGAATCATCAACAAATTTTATCAACGAAGAATTTCAATTTTCAATAGAAAAATTATATATATAAAATTTATCAATAAATTAAAAGTTTTATTATTAGCAAATCTTTTTTATAGGTAAAACTCTGAAAGAAATATTTGTTGATAAATGCGTCATAAATTATAATTAAGAGGAGGATAAGTGTCTAATTTGAGTTAAATTTGAAATGTTCACTTATCTTGTTTTTTATTATGTTAAGTTTTTGTTAATCTCATCCCTATTTAGATACTTTTGGAGTTTCCAGCACCGGAAAAGAGTCAAAGTGGAAATATAGTGAAACTAGATGAATTTCAAACAATTTTTGACAAACTTGATTGATGCGGTTGAACAACAGAATTGAGGTTGAGTCACAAAGAACAAATCCTTTCGAAGAAGAAACCTCAAGCACCAAACCTGAGGCTAAGCCATGAAGATTCCTTCTCAAGGAAGTTATCTCAAAAGTTAAGCATTAGAGCACGAGGCTGGGTCATCAAAGCAAGTCACAAGTGCACTGTTGAGCACTGCCCTTGACAGTTTATAAAAATAGAGTTGTACTCCTATTTTAGACAAACTTTTTTAAGAGACCATTTAGATACTTTTTAGGGAGCTTTTGTAAACACCTTTTCTTTTTGAACATTCTTAGAGAACATAAGAGGACGTGACTATTGTAGTGTTTGCATCCATTATGAGGAGCCAAGTCTCTTGTGTTTAGGTTAAGATGTAATCCTTTGAAACTCTCTTGTACTGGTACTGTTCTATTTATTAAAGTTTGTTTTTGTTTACATGTTTGTGAATTAGTTTGTGCTCTTCGTTAGATGAATTGATCACTTATCTTATTTTACTGGCTTGGAATTGAGTGAGAATTGGTTCCAAGTTGTGGTCCAACTGATTCTTCTCCTGCTTTTAGATGCTAGGAATAGATCTAACGTTCTAATTAGCTACATAGTCCAAATCTTAATGGAGGTGATTCGTTCAAGTAGTCACTAAGAAATCATACTGAAATGTGATGATCTTAGGCTCTGTGTTAGGAGACCTAGAGTTACATTAAGAGTACTCCCAAAACATTAACAATTACGCATTTGTAAATAATAATTAGATTGGTACAAGTGAAGTCTAGCTTCAACACGTCTTTATTATATTAAAATCAACCTTTTTAATTGAATATATTTCAGCACGTTTTTGTACAACTTTTTATTATAGCAAATTTGTTCTATATATACTTGTTACACAACCCAAATTTATTCAAATCAAACTCGTTTAAACAATGCATATTTTACCAAATCCATGTGGATATGACACTTGTTTTGCTACAAACTATTCAGATTACTTGCTGAGAAATTGATTGCATTGAAGCATCAAGGAAGAAAATGAGTAATCAAATTGCGGAATTTACCAAAGTATATTTATGAATTACCAACAGAGTTTTGAGCATTGGTAATTATCGATGATTATGAAAAATTCATGATAAAATATACTAACAAGTATTTTACCACAATTTTTTGTCATTAATAATCTGTCTGAAATTTTGATTTATTACTGAAATTTTGATTTATTAACAGATTTTTGGACATTACCTATAAACCTGATTGCCGATAATTATTTTTTTTAGTAGTCCTTTATATTTTTGAGTTTGTGCTAGATATATTTCTTTTGAACATTCATTCAAGTTTAATTATCTCTAAGACTTATTAAATAATTTATCTTTATTGTTATTGTAATGCTTGTCATAGGTTGCTTGAGAACACAAACAAAATTATATTTTGAACCGTGGATAATATTTTCTTTAGAACTTATTTGCAGTATTCATCCAAGACCTTCTATATTATCATATAATACAAAACTAGGAAGTAAACTCGTAAAAGTGAAGAATTCGGAATAAGTGAATGTATGTTTTGAAATAGAAAGGAGGCACCTTTTATAAAAATATAAAAAGTGAAAACTTGATCTACATAGTCACAAATATTCTCACAATCTTGGTTAAATAAAGTTAAGATACAAGACCCATTTAGTAAACCCACATTCCCAAAGCCAAAATATATAAAAAATAATCCAAATAAGGCTTAAGGTTTTTATTAATTAAAGGGAAAAAAAATCTCAATAGTAAAAGAATTTTGAATGAGAGCGGCAACTTCGTAATTTCCAAAACTTACCTCTTTTGTTACCCACTTTAAACATGTAAGGAAGGAGTATTTTGATAAACAAATTCTTCAAAATAGTGAATCTAAATAATGAGACTATATACCTTTTATAATACTTAAGAGTTTAAAAGAATATATGTGGGTGAGAAGATGGTTTATAACTTCTCAAATACTAAATTAGAAACATGCAATAGTCATGAATATTCTATATATAGCAGTTTCTCCATGAAAAGATTTCACTTTATACATGCTATGTTTATGTTTTTTCGGAAAAAAGAATTGGCCTGAGAAGAGGTGGATGGGCGAAGGAAAACATGTTCCACGAGCTAAGGTGATAATGAAAGCGGTGTGGGACATAATTGCAATTCTGGCATCACCAATCATTCAAATCTTTTGGTCTCTCAATTTATACAACACAGACACAGAGACAAAGTTCTCTGTTAAATGGATTCAATATAAATAGATGCTAATAGAGGTTGGACTAATTTTATCTTCATATATTTTTGTGTAGAAACATAACACTAGTTACATCATTAAGATAAACATTTAATTATCGTAGTAAATAATATGCTAAGTGAGTAAAAATACATGTTACATTAAATTTAGCAATAGTTGATGTTGTATGTAACGAGGTTTAGATGCAAAGACAATGTATGTGGTCATTTTCTTCTTTCTCTCATTACGAACGAATATGTCTCTGTCTTCCTTTCTCAAAGTTGTTGCTGTCACATGACATCTTATTCTCACGCCACGTACTCCACGTCCTCCATCGCTGCCATGTATTCAAAAGCCCTTTTCTCACTCGTGTCATGGAAGCTTGTATATATCTTTTAATAATAATTATAATTATAATTTTTTTATTATTTACAAATTAAATATTAAATTATAGTAAGATTTAATTAATTACTATTAATATAATGAAGTTGATTGGTCTAACATAATGTATCTAAAACTTGATTGAATTTAGAAATATTTTTTATCTAAATATTATTCATTTTTTTAAAATTACAAATTTATAACTTTTAAATATTCGTAGAAAAGTTTGAACTCTGTTTTAATTTGTGGCTTCCACCTTTATCATCTTTAGAAACATGATATAGTAAGTTTAATTATGTTAGAAATTTAAAACCATTGAATTAATATACGACTTCTGTTATTTAGTTAACTATAGTGATGTTATGTGGCTGGTTAGTTTAAACTCTGCATTGGTCTCATTATAAATATGCATATGTTAATTTTGTTTGATCTAATATTATCGTAATTTTATTTTGATATGTGAAAAGTCTCGAAATAAAAGAAAATTTACTAAATCTTTCTTAGATATTCAAGATCTTTAGGTATTGTGAATTATCTTAACTTTTTTTGAAATTTAATATAATAGTTTAATTAAATATTTTATTCTTGAATCTTGAATTCTTGGGAAAGATAATATTTATCTACTACACTAATATTTTAAGGTTATTTTTTCATATTAAATTTTAATAAAATTTTGGTATATAAAACGTCATGTGTCCTTTTGACTACATACTGAATTGTAGGGTTTGATCTCCACTTCTTTTCGTGTAATGGTTTGATTTTATTTTATTTTTGTCATGTATTTGAATATCAATGTAAAATATATTTGAAATTTCATCAAAATTTAAAACAAGACATAATTTAATGAAGTATGAAATAATTTCTTTCTAATTATAAACATGTGGTCACAATTTAAAAAATAAAAGAATGAATTTAAGTGGAATAAGTGAAAAGTATGATAACGACGTTAGAAAATTTGTACAATTTTCTTAAAAACTACACCAGATATCAGAGGAAGAAATTATTGTGTGTTAACGGTTTGAATGAAAGACAATATCAAATTGACTTAATTAATAGGATAGTATAGTATCTTAGTTGTGATACTTTTTTTACATAGTTATAGATCATTGACCTGTCACGGTAAATTGTTAAGCATTTCGAGTGTATTTTAATCTCAACATTCTACTTCCCATATCGATCATCAATCGGAGGACATGACATGAGTGTGGTTGTACGAGTTTCACAAATTTATTACCAATATTAGGACAAGTTAATCGGGTTCTGATCCACTAGTCAATTTGACACCTTACTAAAATAGTGCCAATCAAGTTGAAAATTTCAATTCATCAATATGTTATGGCTCAGTTTGTTTATCCCACCAAACTGTTTTTTTTTTGTTTTCTTTTTTAAAATAAAAAATAATAATTAAAAAGATTAATTAATTATATATAAAATGTAAATATATAATACTATTATAAATTAAATCATTAATACTTAAATATTAAGTTTTAATTATTAATTAGGCTTAAATATACATTTGGTCTTTATTTTTGTTGTTTTTATTCAATTTAGTCTCTATTTTCGTTTTGTGTTCAATTAGGTCTTCATTTTGGTCAAATTGTGGTCAATTTGGTCCTTTTCACTAACGGTGTTTAAATAGTTAACGTTTTTGAACAATACAAGTCACGTGTTAGCTCCTGGTTTTTTTAATTTTTTTAATTTTTTAAAATTTTTTTAATTTTAAAAAAAGTGTTTCCGTGTCAAGTCACAATTGTGCCACGTGTCAATCCTAGTGTCACGTGTCAGTTTGTGGTAGTATTATTATTTTTTTGTTCAATTTAGTCCCTATATTCGTTATTTTTGTTCAATTTAGTTGTAATTTTTGTTAAAATAAATCAATTTTGTCCCTTTCAAATTGACTCTAAATTGAACAAAAATAACGAATATCGGAACTAAATTGAACAAAAAAAATAATACAATCACAAACTGACACGTGACACTAGTATTGACACGTGGCACAATGATGCCTTGACACGTGGACAATATTTTGAAATTAAAAAATTAAAAAAAATTAAAAAGAAAATTAAAAAGAAAATAAAAAAACCAGGAATTGACACATGACATTTATTGTTAAAAAACGTTAACTATTTAAACACTGTTAATGAAAATGAACAAATTGACCACAATTTAACGAAAATGAAGATCTAATTGAACATAAAACGAAAATAGAAACTAAATTAAATAAAAACAACAAAAATAGAACCAAATGTCCTATTAATTATAATAAAATAATTTAATAGGTAAATATAATAATATTTTAATTTATCCAATTAAAAGTATTAATTAATCAATAAAAAATTTAAATATGTGAGATTATATATATATATATATATATATATATATATATATATATATATATATTCTCATTGCATTGGTTTCTTTTTCAAGTATGTTGTTTTACTACAACATTAAATCGCTTTTAAACAAAAATATTTACTTCCTTACTAACTTAATTGATTCTGTCTTAATCAATTTTACAAATTCTCAAATTTTATATTAATTATTTTTTTTTACTAGTAAAAAATATAATAATATTAAACTTAAAGAAAATATATAAAATTAAAATCTATTTGATGAAAATATTTTCTTATTCAACATTGTTTGTGTGTGATATGCATGTTCATTACTAAACCGGTAATAAATAGATTAATTAATTCATTAATCAAGGATATCTAGCAACACTCTTTAACAGTCGTATAACATGAAGTATCTTTTACTTTAGAATCAGAAAAAAAAAAAAAATATATATATATATATATATATATATATTTTATTTTTTTCTATCTTTTTACTCTTAAGTTAACTCTAGAATATGGTATAATCTTTAAATTCTAATAAGTTATATAATGAATGATTTAAGAAACTTCATTATTTATTTATTCATAACACCCACCCTGACCAAGAACTTTATTTCTATATAACTCAAACTCATGACTAATAGTTAATGGATCTTTTCTTAATTAATCACTAATCCCACAATAATTTAATCATATCTAATAATCATTCAACCAACATAATGAAATGTTAGATGTTTGATATCAAAATATAATAAATAACTTGTTAATTACATGATCATCTCAAATCTAAGGAAAGTTTAATTTTTTTTCTTCAAAAGAACTTTCCATTAACAATTTAAAGGTAATATTAGCTATTAGGAATTCTCCTTTAGAGTCAGTTCAATGATCATATCTTTATACCTGTAATTTAAAAAAAAAATGAGATATTTTGATCTTTATCCGGTAAAGATCACTGCATATATTGATAGATTAATGATGTTTTATCCTCAATAATCCTATGATAAAAAACAATTTAAATTAAAATGATATAAGACTTATTTCTCATTGTTATAATGTCTATTATAATAACATGTCTTCAATTTTAATCAATGACCTTATCATATGATATCAATAAATATGACAATAAAATAAATAATAATAAACATAATTTTATTATTACTAATGTGACATATTTAATTTAAGACGTATCTCAAATCCAACATGATTTTCATTATCTACTCATCATTCCTTCTTAGCATGATCGTTTTGAAATTACCAACTCCTTCTCTAGATATGAAGCACTTGAAATTGAAATCCAATTTCCTTATGATACTCTATAATACTTTCCAAATAAGGTCACGTTAATAATTTGTTATCACAACAAATTACAATACATTACCAGTGTGTCTTGTCTATTTTATTTCGTCTACTTGTCATAATGTTCTATACTAAAAGATAATTATACATTTACCTGTTGTTTTGTTATTCTTGCTGGCTAGCATTGTATGGTTTTGGATAAGAACCACGTTTTTAATTTTTGAATATGCTCATTTGGGAAAATAAACTTAGTTTTACAAATGGTTACTTTTGAAAATAATTATTTATTCCAAAAAATTATGCAAATGAGTAACCTTATATAATGTTTGGATAAAGAATTTGGAAAGGATAATTTATTTGTATGGAGAATTGAAATAGGTGTTTGAATTTGTGATTTGACGAGTAAAGATTAATTTATGCTAGTTTAAAATATATATTTGATCCATATTTACGTTCAATTTTGTCATTTTAGTTATAATATTATTTTTTTCTTTTAAATAGGTCTCAATTTTCATCAATTTTATTCAATTTGGTCTTTTTTTGCTAATGCTGTTTAAATAACTAACGGTAGTAAATAGTAACTGTCACATGTTATTTTAGTGACTATTTTAGTAACCAATAATTTTTTATTTTATAAATTGGTATCTAAATTGGTCACTATAATGACTAACAATTTTTGGTTACTAAAATTAATTGTTGATAATGAATTTTCTTGTAGTGATAGATGTGGTTGTATTGTTGATGGAAGGAAGATTGGTTTAAATGGTGAAGGATTAAGAATGTATTAAATTTTATTTGATCAAATTAGATTAAAATAATTTGAGCATGAAATATATAAATGAGTTGGTATTGTCGTATAATCAGGTTGTGCAAGAATTTTCACTCAAACAAGACATATATCACTTAAGTAAAGTTGTGATAATGAGTTGGGTTTGCACTCGATCTAATTTTTACTTAAGCGATATATATCTTGCTTAAGAAAAAAAAATTAGATAATAAATTAAACGTGCTCTCAACTAAATTTTCACTCTAGGAAACACATCTTGCTTAAACAAAAATTAAGTCTTAAATCTTACAATAAACTTGGTCTCTAGTCAATTTTCTCTCAAATGAGAGTTTTGCATTCAAATAAAGGCAATTTTTAATTTAGCTAAAATAGCTTAAAGAAACTAATTTAGAAATTTTGAAAAGGTATTTCTTTTGTTAAATGAATATGATTGCTATTTATATATTTTTATAGAAAATATTGAGTTATACATTAAAAATTGAATTGTTTAATTTTATTAAATGAATTATGATGTGTAGAAAATATAGTTGTGATGGATGACTTGTGAAGTGTAATTGGGGATGAATTAAGTGTTGAGATGTGATATAATCATATATTTATGAAGGAGGCAATAATATGTAATGTGTAGCAGTAAATGCATTTAATTTGGGATATCGACTAATTTTATTATCCACTAGAATCATATAGAAAAATATCAATTGATGATAGTTAATCAAGATTCTTATGATGAACAAAATTGAGTTTCTAAGTTATAAAAATTGTCCAATCAATAAAAAAGTTAGTGTTCAATGGCTTTATGAGTGTCGAAGAGGATGACAACATGGCAAATACAAAATATCTTTGTGATGTGAGTGTGAGGTGTGTGGAATGTGGCATGAAATGTTGGACTTGGAGAGCAAAGTCAAGTCTTAAGAAAAGTTGTTATCACGATGATTTTTGAATATTGATACAAAAGAGGATGCGTTTAATATTGATATTTATCTGTTTTTGTATGATATACCATATGAAATTATTTTATTTTGAGTAGAGGGAGTGTATATTTTTATAAGGTTGAAGTATTTTATTTAGGGTGCTACACTTTTCAACGAGTCTAACTAAGGTAGTTATGTAAATTTTCTATATATCACGTTGAATTCCCACGGAAAATAACCTTCCGTTAACATTTTAAGAACATTCTAACTCGACAGAGCTTATGCTAAACAAACAGGAAAACATGGCATTTGATATCTTTAATGAAAATCGTTATTTGTTAATTCAAGGATCCAAAAAGCTATTACTGTTCATTATCACGTTCCAAAGCAGATTAATCACCTCTGTTATGGAGAAACTTGATGAAACTCATCTTACAGAAAGGAAATTCTCAGATGGGTATAGTTCCCTGTCTTGCTCTGCTACTTTTGGTAACTGAGAATCTGTCGCTGGAAAACGATCTCTTCATTGCAATTGGACTCAACACACAATGCAAAACCCTTGTTTTGTACCTCTCTCCGCGTGATCTCTTTGATGGACCAGCTTCAGTAGAAGAAGAACCACACCCTTCAACTTGGGAATCTTCCTCTTCATGCATTCGCAACACATCAGCAACAGAAACACCACTTTGAAACGAATGATCCATGGACACTGACCTTCCAACGGATTCACACTCACAAACTTCGTCTCTTATCTCAATCACTCTGTGCCTGCCCTGGAAACTACTCAAGTCACTGAAAGCACGCAATGCAGGCTTTGGATAAGCCCGAGAATGGTGTATGCTTTCTTCTTCCAACATCACCACCACTCCGTACTCGTTTCCAACACTTTCATTCTCAGAAGAAGTTTCATTCCTCGAAGAAGGGGCATTTTCTTCTGGGGCGTGAGCCCGAGGAACAGAAGCGTTGAAAGTGAATATGGCAGCACGACACAAGGGGCAGCTAGAGTGAGACTTGAGCCAAGTGTCGATGCAAGGGGCATGGAAAACGTGGCTGCACTTTGGCAAAAGTCGAACACTTTCGTCGTCTTCGAACTCGCTGAGACAAACTGAACAATCCGTGACTCCAACAGAACCTGCATCCCCTTTCTTGTACTTGAAAACTGCAATGGATTTGATGAGAGCCTCGTCAAGACCCGTGGTTGAAGCGTTCGATGGTTCTTGGAGAGGGGGGTTGTGAGTGGGTTGGAAGTCGTCGTTTGAGTCTCTGCGTGCAGACCCTCTGGGGCCACAGTACTTGGATATGAGAGTGTAGTAACTCACCAGAAGAAAAGCAGTGGCCAAAATACCAATGATTGCAATGACAAGAGGGGAGAAATTTGGGCTTGAATCATCATCAGGGTACTCAAAAGGTGGAGGAGGAGGATACACTATGTAACACCACTGTGGACAGTACAAGCTGCAAAATCCTTGAGAACAGTCTTTGCTGTTCATATATGGAATCCACGTTCTGGGGTTTCCAACAGCGGCCATGGACACACACACACACACTAACTATAAAGAGTATATACTAACTCATGAATTATCTAGGAATCATGGTTTTCATTTTCCGACAAGAGAAAGATGCTATATTAATGACAGTTTAACAGCTCTGAGGACGAAAGAACACGACTTAAATAACATAGCAGGAAGCAGAAGAGACTTGTACATTACATTATAAGGAAGGAAAATTAATGGGTGAAAAAGTTTTATGTCAAAACAATGAATAGAAGCATATAGGTACAAAATAAAGGGAAATGCTTATGAGTGGTAGAGAAAGGGAAAGAAGAGAATGCAGAGAGAGAGTTAGCAGAACTCACGTCTGGTTGAAGACAAGAGAAAACGTGAATGAGAGGCCAAATGCTTTTAGATGGAAAGCAAGGGAACGATAAGGAAAATTGGAGGTCTCTGGTTGGAAGGAAGACTTTAACTTTTCTTTTCTTTTTCCCACTTCTTTTTCTTTTGCTGTTCATAGCTTCTTTTTTTCCTCTAGTTTATATATCTTGGTTGAAATTGTTTTGTTGACCAAGAGAGAGAAGTACGGGTGGTGATGTTGGTTGGGAATTTATTAAAATGATGAATGCTTTTTCATTTTTCTTTTTGTCCTATAGTAGCATCCAATTTAATGAGATTTAAATTCTTCATGAATTGTGAAGCAAAAACCTTATAGATTAACAAGAGTTCATTAATGCCTACAGCTATGGGAGGAGATAATTTGGCCGCCAAGTTAGTTGTACCTCACATGGAAGTGGGGTTATGCTATAAATTTCTTAACTTGTTTATCACTCAGCCTATTAAGCATAAGCCCTGTAAAAAAACACAAAGAAACTTGCTGCTTCTGTGGTGAATACTTACTTGAATGTAAGCAAAAATCACAGTGTTCTTTAAAAAAGACTTCACAAAAAGTAGCAACGAATCTATTTTGCTGGGAACAATTGCACTTTTTCTATTTAATAAGACATGGTGCTCCACTGTCTTTTCTCTAGTCATCATATTTCCTTTGGGGAACTTTATATCTATGACTATATCCTATTTTACTTTGCATATGTATATTCTTTCTCCTCAGTAAATATCTTTTTTTCCATAACTTCTGAACAACTGATTAACTTCTTTGTAAGGAAATATTCCAATATTAAAATGTGTAATCTTCAACGGTACCCCTATCATCTAAAACACATACAGATAACGATAAACCAAACCTTGTGTTACACGACAACAAATCCTTTACTCATTTGGTAACCTAATTATATTGCTGCTTCATTTGACATCATGATGCATATATTCATGACGGAATAAAGGTGCAGTAAGAAAAAAAAAAGGGTAAAATTATGGTCTGTTTTAAAGCTTGTGATCAATTATAATTTTCACTTTTCTTTCAATAAGCACTTAACCAACCATTTGCTCTAAAACAAGGGACCCTATAAATTTTCTCCTTTTTCAATCTGGGAAGTCACGGTATTTTGTGGTTAAATATCACGTATGATCTTATCTTCTTTCACTGCATTTAACTCTTCATTATGTCACACTTCATGAAAGAAGATCTACTTGGTGTTAGTACAAACATTGTCTCAATGATATAATTGGATGAAATATGTCGACATGATTTTGTTCTTAAAAAAGCAGAACATTGGTTTCTCAGAAAAATGTCCATGTATAATACAGTAAGACTTGTACGGATTTCCGTTAGATGAAATGAAGTTGTACTATGTATCTATATATAGATAGATAGATATAGTTTTGAAGTGTTACTTTGTTAGAAATGTGTGTCATCCTGATGCTATAACCAGCCGTCGTTAGAAACGAGTAGCCCAATGATGTGCACAAAAACCAAGAAATTCTTGATATGAGCCCTTTTTGAGTATGTTGCAGATCAATTTAAAAAGAGATCCTCTGTTTCATGTCCATTATAAGCTGCTTCTTTCTTTTTCGTGAATATATCTGTTCGGGTATCTTTAGCAGGGTGAAAAAAACGTATCAGTGGTAAAGACGAGAAATATAATAAATAATTATAACTTTGGGTTGTGTATTAAAAAAGTGAAATCTTTGGGCCTGATAAACCTTAATCTGAAACACGTCCAAGCCCATCCTCAAGCCCACCTCGAATTCGAAACTCTTAACCCTACTTTCCCACTACAACAGTCAGAGCGCAAAATTGAACTTCAATTGAAGGTGAAACTTCCACCATGTAGTACAAAACCTTCTATTAGGGATTCCATACGTTTTTACTTTTCTTCCCAATGTTAATAATATAGAGTTAACATATAATTCTTCATCGAGTCCGTATTTCCCTAAATTCACAATTAAAAAGAAAAAATTTTCAGATAAATAATTTTATGACTTTATTTTTAAAAAAAAAATCACATTGACTTTATATTATGTTATATTTCTCTTACAATATCTAAAATTCTCAACACTCATAATATTTCATTCTGAAATTATATAACCAATAATATTTCATATGATAATATGACTCTTAAAATTTCATAAATCTATATTTCAATTAAATCCATATAAAACTTTCAAGATCAAAATACGAATTTAAACGAATGTTTACTGTACCTCGTTTCTATATTAAAGATTCTTTGTCATTCTTTTGTCACATATTTATAAGCATAAATTAAGATAAATACATTAAGTATTTTCCTCGCACACACATATCTTGTATGTAAGTGAAATAATCAATAATATAATAATACTTAAATAATTGTTTTTGGTTTTGTTTGAATTGGTTTCAAAGTGTCAAAACACATACTCAAAAACAAGTCATTTGGTTATGAGAAAAATTATTTAAATCCACCTATTTTTTATTTTAATCTATTCTCAAATTTTTGGATCGGTTTAGTTTGAACACTCATACAACAAAATCAATTAACCTATCCAAGTTGATCAAACAATCTTATCATCACTTTTACAAAAATGATATTTCACATTTTTATTTCTTTGTATAAGAAGCTTTCTTTCTTGCTATATGATTTTAATGGCTTTGATATTTTGTCACATACTTTTAATTCTTACCTTAATTCCATATGTCAAAAAGGTATAAATAATATTTAAACGGAAAGGCTTGATATAATTGGAAGTATTTTCCTCCCGATTATTGTTTTATTGATAATCTGTAAGGCCCATTTATTTTCTGCCTAAATCCTTAAGGGCTGCCCCAAAGTTGGTCGGGCCTAGGGCTGGCCCAAAAAGGAGAACCATACCCTAAGTCTGCCCTAGCCTAATCTTTTCTCTTGATTCGCAAAAAACGCAGTCGTCAAGTCCTTAACCCATCCTCAGAGCTCTGCTAGGGTTTACTCAATCTCAATCCAGTGAGCTCAGTTCATCTTCTTGATTCATCTCGCTCACCTCTTCCTAGTACTGTTGCGTCCCGCTGTTGGAGTTGAACCTCGTTCTAGCTAGTTTCGGGTAAGGGAAGCTATGATTCATGTTTTAATTCACTTTTTGCATGCTTTCAATTCTGTTTCATGTTTCTGGTGATAGTGTACTGATTAGGATACTGTACAAATGCATTTGGTGTTGTTGTGAATGGGTTCCTGGTTGAACACGCGCGGAACAGTGGGAGAGAACTGATATTCTCACCCAAGCGAGCTCGTCTCGCCTAGGCGAGAATAGCAAGAACTCGCCTAGTTTTTCTGCTCGAGCACTCGCCCAGGCGATGGGCTATGTTTTTTAGCGACGAACTGTCTCGCTCAGGCGAGACAGCCTCGCCTAAGCGAGAGCTCACGAAATTCTCCAGGGCCACTGTTGTAGTCTCGCCTAAGCGAGAGTCTGCAGCTTGAGCGAGAGCACCCCTCTCGCCTGAGCGAGGACTCCCTGCTTGAGCGAGACCTCGTTTGGGTTTTTGCTATTTTCGTTTCATGAATGTTGTTGGTTGTTTGATGGGTTGGTTCATTGATTTATTATATGAAGGGGGTGGATATGCATGTATTATGTATGTTATGGGTGGAAACAAATGAATTGATAATGAGCTTGGCATGAGATATGATTGATGGTTGATCATTCATACTAAATGACATGTTAATAGTATGCATAGGAACTTCATGATTGGGTGATAATGTATGAGTAATGTTGGAGTAGGATGTAATTCCATGACCCTTGTAGCAGGGTTTGTGGTGGTGCCTCATCTTATGGACATAATTTCGTGGGCCCTTCTAGGGGGAGTCCACGGTGGTGCCTCAGCTATTGGACCTAATTCCATGAACCTCGAGGTGAGAGTTCACGGTGATGCCTCGAGATCAGGACGTAATTCCATGAGGGTAACGTGGTGGTGCCTCAAGGCCAAGACGTAATTCCACGAAGACCACGTGGTGGTGCCTCTTGTAGGGGTGTAATTCCGTGAAGTCCTCGTGGTGACGCCTCACTACTAGGACATAATTCCACTGTCTCGTGGTGGTGCCTCATTAAGGGTATTCGGATAGTCTAGTATTGGAGTTTTAACTGGTTCGATATATCACGTGTGGTTTCCCAATACTTATGCTTGAATATGTAATTGTATGTTGAGTGTACGATGTGAAGACTTTTTCACTAGCTTACCTTTTGCTTGTTTGTATGATTGTGTGTGGTTTCCTCCTTTGCGATGATCATCAACCTTATTGATGTGAGCAGACGTGAGAACCTCTGGCAGTGATAACGATAATAGAGATGCCGCAGTTTGATGAAATCCTGGACGTCTATCGGGCTCACTTTGGGGACCCACAGCTTTGGAGTTTAGTAGTAGTAGTTTATCTCGCATTTGATGAGACTCTGTACTTCGTTTAGGCCATGTGGAGCCTTTTACTTTTTGTTATGAACATGTTGGGATACGGTGTACGTCATATTCCAAATTTCTATATTCTCTGGATAATTTTATATGTAGCGTCTTATTTAAATTGATTTTATCCATTTAATTGGAACGTTATATAATCAACTCTTAATTGATACTAAGTATTAGCCCAAAAAAAATAAAAAAATATTATAATTAATAGTTACAAGTAATTATTTCTATTCAAACATAGCAATCTGATTATGAATATCATCTTTTTTCCATATGACAATTAATTCAACCTGAAACGAATTAAATAATTAATTATATTCATAATCCTTTTTAGACCTTATTTTTTTCATTTGTCTCAAATATTTTTTTTTTTCAAGAGTCCCACTTGTATTTTCAATATTTTTATTTGTTGTCACCACTAGTGAAAAAAAAAATGTCCTTTTATACTGATGTTTTACCTAGTTTTAACATAACTGTTATGAAAAAACAATTCGTAACGTTTTTAAAATTAACATTTTTGCCATGCTACATAAATTTAAAATGAGATCAAATATACTGTATTCTAGATTTTCTATTAATTGAATTGATGTGAAACATACTTAAAATCCTATATATTTTAATAATATTACACTTCCTTGTTACGACAGCCTTGTAGCATCACCTTTGGACGAACGGCGGACCTTCATATTGGCCCCCAATTGTTTTTTTATATTTATATAATTTCAAATATATTTTTTCCAAATTTAATATTTTTAATATTTGATATATTTGATATTTTAATAAATTTTTATACATTTATATTTATATATAAGAAAAGGTTTTTTTGTCTATATTTATTTTTCAATTTTATCTTTTAAATATTTTATATATAAAAAAAAATTATTTTATTAATATTATCTTTTAAATGATTATTTGTTTAATTTAATTTTTTTTTATTTAATTTTTTTTAAATTAATCATTATAAATGAAAATTAATTATAATAAAATTATAAAAATTATTTATGTTTAATTTTATAATTATAATAATAATAATAACAATAATTATAATTTTGTTATTTTTTATTATCATAAAAAAAGTAAATACAATTTTTTAATAGTTTATATAAAAATTTTGGAATTTTTTTTTTTCTTGTTTTCGTTCAAAAATATCAAGTTAGTTTTGCAGTTTTAGTCTCAATTTGGTCCCGATTTTTGAAAAAATGATACAATTTTGTCTTTTTTCATTAAATTTATTGAATCAGATCAAGATTTTTTTCATCAAAAAATAAAGTTGTGAATAAGGATGTGTTGCTTTATTGGTGTAATTGACGTAATCAAAGGATCAATTTTTATGAAAAATCAGTGCTCCGCTTCAAGAAATTTAACGAAAAAGATCAAATTGTATCAATTTTAAAAAAAATCGGGATCAAATTGACACTTTTGAACAAAAAAATGGAACAAAAGAGCAATTGAATTAAAATTTTGACACTCCAAAATATTGGTTAAAGATCTGTCAGTGCCTACACTATTAAACTAATTCTCATCTTATAAGAATATATCCTATAGTTGAATTTTATTTTATGAAATTTGTATTTCTTTCACATAAAAAAATTAAATAATATATATTTTTTTAAATAAACTTGTTTGATTTTGTTTGCAATCTACATTTCATGCTTCTTAAGATGGGCTTTAAGATCATAAATCTAAATTTGGGCATTGGTAACCCAAAATAAAAATCCGTCTTTCGGAGATGACAGATGAGAAATAGAATTAGTATTTCTACGTGGTGCGAATATAAACTTTTTCTAGTCCAGTTGAACTTATCTAGGTTAAAAATCATAAAGCTTTCTTCCTGCACCTCGAATTTTTCTTCCTGCAACACAAACTTTCCTAAATCCATGTATTGGACTCCCCTTTGACTTTGAAGGCCTTGGTAAAAACATAATTACTTTCTCTCACTTTTTTATTCCCTCACCAACCCTCGTCTCTTTACATTTACGCCGTGTTCTTATAAATGGAATTATTGTTTAGAAGAAAGTGTGAGCGATGATTGAAAGGTTATTTTTACGTTCGTTTAAAGGTGATAAGCGGTGATGATAGGCGATGATCAGTGGGATACGTTAAAAATACAATCACACTGCACATAAAGAGATTGGAAGGGATCACATGCATATTTACATAATTACCCTTTGATTATTTTATATTTTCTGCACACTGCACATGGAAATTAATAACTTCCTCACCAAGATGGCTATTCAATTCAAGCAAGAGCAAAACATACAAACCCCATAGCACTACACATAGCATATTCCTAAATAAAATAAAATTTATTATTCATTTTTAAAAAATAAATTTATTATTATTTCAAACAATCAATACAAATTAAATAAATTATTTTAAATTGTTTTAAATTATTTATATAGTATTTTATATTAATTTTAACATTAGGGATATTTTGGTAATCTCATTTTTTTATCTATTAAAAGTTTTTTTAATTTGTCACATCACTCAATTCAATCTCAAACTTTCACCAATTTCACTCTCTAATCTACTCTAAAATCACCTCCTAATCCCTTAAAAAGAACAATATCAATTTCACCCTCTAATCCTTTCAATCTCTTCCTCTTTCTCTCACTCTAATCCTTCCTCTCAAAAGAACACAACCTTAGCCTAGGGTCACATCTCTTTATTTCTTCTCCTCACTTCTCTCTTTTTATTTGTTCTCTTTCATCAACCCTCTTTCCCTAACGTCGCATAACCCTTTCATTCACTTTATAACATTGCACTCCACAATTACAACCCTTCTCCCCCACGCATTGTCTTATTAGCGCAGCAACGAAGTAAGTTGATTTTTTACTTTTTTAACTTTTTTTATTATAATTTGGAAATAATTTGTTAACGAACAGAATTCGAAAACTTTTAAATCTAACGGTTAAAATGGTTAGTTTTGGTTGATAGTCGAAATAGATTTAAAAATTCGTAGTAGGAGGTGAGATCTCGAGCAAAAGCACCAGATTTGGAGGGTTAAAAGCGGATTGCGAAATCCGGTTTAGGAGGCTACCGAATTTCAAATTTCGATGTACGAGCTATCAAATTTCATAGGATTGATAGTTGAAACGGATTTAAAAATCTGTAGTAGGAGGTGTGATCTCAAGCAAAGGTACCGGATTTGGAGGGTTAAAATGGGATTTCAAAATCCAGTTTACCAAATTTCAAATTTTGGTGTTGGCGCTATTAGATTTGGTAGTAAGACAACAAATTTCAAAATTCAAAACAAGTCTTAATCGGATTTCAAAATTTGGTTAAATTTTCTATCGAATTTCGAAATCCGATTAAACTTTTATTCAGATTTTGAAATGATTTTGAAATCTAGTTAAGTTTTCTAACGAATTTTGAAATCTGGTTAAGCTTATTTCAAAATCCAATTACATACTCTACTGGATTTTTTTTTATATCTTTGTTTTAATTTAGATTTAAAGGCTTATGGTTTTTTTTTTGTGTTTTTGTTTTGTTTATTTATTCTCTTTAATTTTAGTTATTTGTTTTTCAAACAAACATTACAATCTAACCACCAAACATATAAAGAAATTTAAATATAATAAAAAAGCAAAACAAGAATACACAAAATAAATAAAATTAATTAAATTTTTTAAAACAATATTATATATATATATATATATATATATATATATATATATATATATATATTAAAATACGGAGAATTCCTAAATCGAATTTTAAAATAAGAAGAGTTTCTAAACCTAATTTCAAAATTTGTTGAGTTCCTAAATCGGATGGGTTAATTAACATGATTCTTAAATTTGATGTTTTTCTTTATCAGATTTTCAAATCTAATGACTACTAACTTTTTTTTTCTATAATTTTCAAAATCTGAAAAATACTTTTAAAAAACGAATTTCAAAATCCAGAACAAATAACATAAAAGTAACGAGCATGTTAATTCTATCAAAAATTAAAAAAAAAAGTTGATTTTTATCCATTCTAATTAGGGTTGTCGAAACGGGTCAGGCTTGACGGGCCCGTTGGTCCATAAAAAAAAGTGGGCCGAGTTAAAAAAATAGAACTCGTTAAGCCGACGGGCCAATCCGCGGGCCTTTTAAGTTAAAAAAAAGTGCACATGCAACATGTGGTTCAAAGAAAGAACACTCTATGCTAAAGGGCAAAAAAATGTCATAAATATTCATTTATGCCAATTAAATTTAGGAATACCTTTCATTTGGAGTTATATATGTACACAACTACAACATTCAATTCAAGTATAAGTTTTTTAGTATTTTATCTACACTGACCAACAATCATAACAAAAGTTTTTTTTTTGTTTTGCTTTTTGTTTTTGTAGTATGAATCTTCTTAAGTTTTACATATTTATTAAATGATTGTAATGTTTTTCCTACACTAAATATTGGGTAGAACTATTTTTAAGTTTTTTTTTTTGTTTTTGCGGTAAACATTTCCATATCTAAAAGCATGTAGGTCTATCTTTATTACTATCTCAGATTTTGTCGTTACATTAATTAAAATCAACATTGTTAACACAAATAATTGATGAAAAAAATGATTTGATAAAAAATGATTGGACCTCCAATTTTTTTTTTTAAAAGAAGTCAAAGCTAACCCGCCAGCTTGTCAACCCGCCAGTCCGCGGGACGGGTTGAATAAACGAACCCGTTTTTCACTTACGGGCCATCCTGGTCTGGCCCATTTATAACGGGCCAAAAACGGGCCTGGTCAAAACGGGTCGGGCTGGCCCGTTTTGACACCCCTAGTTCTAATCATTTATAATTTGGAAATGACACATGTAAAGGCTAAAATTAAACGTTTTTAAAATGTCATTTAAACTAAAATTACTCACACTTGTAAGTTTTCAAAAAAGCCTCACCAACATATTTATGTAATTAAGTATTTTATATAATATATATATATATATATATATATATATATATATATATATATATATATATATATATATATATATAATTAGTCGTATAGTACCCAGTTTGATGTTGGAGTTTCTAATTGGTACCCGGTTTAAAAAAAGTGTCAATTACGTACCCAAATTAGTTTAAGTGCACCAATTGAGTCCATACCATTAAATTTTCCCAAACGACGTTTAGAAAGTGGTGAGGTGGCAGTGTAGAAGGGATACGTGTCAAATAATAACACATGACTGGTTGAAATTATAATTGTACAGTGTTCCACGTGGTATTTACATTTAAAGAAGATTGTCCCTCATTTTCATTGTCTTCTTCCTCTCGTATCTTCTGCCCTAATCCAGTTTCTTCTTCATCAATATCCGGACAGTTTGTTCTGCCCTAATTCAGTTTGTTCTTCCTCTCGTTTTTCAATTCCACAATGTCTCGTAAAGAAGGGTGTTCGTGTTCTTCGTGGGGTTCACAGTAGCAGAGCGTCTCCTCCCCTGGTGGTTGGAATAGGGGTTTGGGTGAAAGACCAATGTGTTATTGTGGGGAGGTAGCTGTGTTGAGAGTGACAAAAACTATTAGGAATGTTGGAAAAGAGTTTTGGGGCTGCACCAACTTCAAGGTTTGTATATTGATTTTAATTTCTTTTTTATTCATGCTACAATGGTGGATTGTAATCAGAGGCTGTGTGTTTTTGTTTTTATTTTGTAAGCAGCGGAGTGGTGGCAATGATATATTTAAAGGGTGCAATTACTTCAAATGGTTGAACGAAGATAATGGGGATAAAAAGATGCTACCATTGCTAGACAAAGGAGAAAGATATACCATATGGAAAAGTCACTTGTAATTTCTGGCAAGTGGGTTAGGTTTTTAAGTAGGATTATAATTTGTTTGGGTTTGATTAATGTAATATTGGTTTGGAAGTTATGTAGTGAATAAGAAGTTATGTAATTGGTTTGTATTTTGTAGTTTGCTTTTGTAATGAAGTGTTTTTAAATGGATGAGAAGTTTGAGTAATGAATTTTATTTTGTTTGTCTTGTATTATAGATTTATAATGAACCATGTTTGTAATCCAAATGAACCATATAAGTAATCCAAAATGAACCATCTTCAGAACAGAAACGAATGAACCATATAAGTAATCCAAAATGGTATTAATCCAAAATAACCATGTTCTTCAAAATACATAACCCCTACACCAAAATACATAACCCTGTTCTTCCAAAAAGCTGTTGCAATTACACATTAAACTTAACAAACAAAATAACCATGTTCTTGAAAATACATAACCCCTACACCAAAATAAATAACCTTGTTCTTCCAAAAAGGTGTTGTAATTACACATTAAACTTAACAAACAAAATAACCATGTTCTTGAAAATACATAACCCCTACACCAAAATAAATAGCCATGTTCTTCCAAAAAGTTGCTGCAATTACACATTAAACTCATTGCTTCAAAATTGGATCCCTCCTATATGATAATTTTTCTCTGAAGGTGGGCCTTGTTGGTGGGTCAATGACATTGCATGAAGAAATTTGAGTTGGTTGACTTTGCATAGGTATTTAAGTTCCCTGTTGTGGTTATGATGGCAGAATAGGCGCACTTCCAGTAATCTGTGATTGAGTAGCCTGTTGTGGTTGTGATGGTAGAATAGGCGCACTTCCAGTTCCCTGTTGTGCTTCAAGTGGTTGTCTTGGCTGAGATTTAGTGGGTTGCACTGGTTGCCCTTGGTGGGCTTGAGTAGCCTGAGTTTCAGTTGGTTGTGTGCCTCCTTGTTGTGTAGTAGATGGAGTTGGGTTTGGTTGCTGCTGGGGTGGAGGTGCTTGGGGACAATTATTTTGTTTGTGTCCAAGTTGTCTGCATATGGCACACATTTTACGTGTTCCACCCTGTCTTACTTGTGTGTCATCCTTCCTCAGCTCCCAAGACTCCAACATGCGTTTCTTTTTTGGTCTTCCAGGAAGGATTCTTTTGGTAGGAGGTAATACATCACAATATGATGTCATTTCCCATAGGTGAGGACCATTGACGGGGTATATCATTGACAAATAAGTCTCTTCATAGGTTGACTTCAGAAAATAATGTGGCAAGTAATCCTCTCCATTCAAATTTAGGAATCTCATGGCAGTCAAAGCGTGACAGTAGGGAATTGTTGTTATGCTCCATTTCCGGCAGCTACATTCTCGTTTATCTATGTCTACTACAAACTTTTCCCCAGTCATGCAAGTATGACTGACCTCAAACAGCTTTTCCCCAGACCAACTGCCAATCAACAAAAAACAAAATGAAATTCATGCACAAACGAAAAATGAAAAATAAACAATGCAGATCTTACCTTGGTATCCAATACTTAGTTTTTTCAATCTCCTTGTCTAGTCTGTTTTTAATTTTTGGGCAAATGGGACCTTCAACTGCAGCTATCTTCTTTCTATTTGATGCCCATCTTTTCACGAGATAAATCCGTATTTCTTCTATCATGGTTATGATGGGCTTACTCCTTGCATCCACTATTGTGCTATTGAAACCCTCAGACATGTTGTTCACAACAGTATCACAAGCTGGTCTTGATACAAACTTGGATCTCGACCAAAATCTATTGCAAAAACAAAATGATAACACCATAAGCAATAAGACAAAATGATAATACCATTAGCAAATAGAAAATGATAACATGTATTTTATACACTTGCCTAGGGGGAATATGGATCAGGTGCTTAAAAGCATCTAAATTCAATTCTTTAATCTCCCTCATGACAGCCTCCCATGCTTGAGGGTGTGTGCAATATGCTGCTTTCCATAGTAACCGTGATGTGACCCCAACAAGCCCAAGTTCAAGTGCATCAACAAGCCCAAGTTCAAGTGCATCAACAAGCCCAAGCCCATATCAAGGCCCAATCACTAGAAGCATGATGAGAAAGATTCACATGGGCCTCTCACAAGATGATCAAGTCAATCATGGGCTTTTTACATTATTTACATGGG
>Ga0214543_1001206_pt1 | contig 49197 bp, 25 predicted proteins | sample CNSS2metaG_FD_160094 | JGI IMG/M metagenome (GOLD analysis project Ga0214543, IMG submission 160094) | Root nodule microbial communities from cowpea collected in UCLA plant growth center, Los Angeles, California, USA - CNSS2 | ecosystem: Host-associated > Plants > Roots > Nodule | place: USA...
CCTTTGTTGTTAGCGTGGTGAGTCAATTCCTTAATTCCCCATGTGAAGAACATTGGAATGCAGTCATTCGCATATTAAAGTATATCAAAAGCTCTCCTGGAAAAGGTTTACTATATGATTCCAACTTTGATACAAAAGTTGTATGTTATTCAGATGCTGATTGGGCAGGATCTCCTTCCGACAGAAGATCTACTCCTGGATATTGTGTCTCGATTGGTGGTAATTTGATCTCTTGGAAGAGCAAGAAACAAAGTGTTGTGGCAAGATCTAGTGCAGAAGCGGAATATAGAGCTATGGCTTTAGCCACATGTGAACTTGTTTGGCTTAAGCAATTGCTTCAAGAATTGCAATTTGGAGATGTCACTCAAATGACACTCATATGTGACAATCAAGCTGCTCTTCACATTAGCTCTAATCCCGTCTTTCATGAGAGGACCAAACACATTGAAATTGATTGTCACTTCATTCGAGAAAAAATTCTATCCGGGGACATCAAGACCGAGTTTGTCAACTCAAGTGATCAATTAGCAGATATTTTCACTAAGTCTCTTCGAGGACCTAGAATTGATTATCTTCGTAACAAGCTTGGTACATACGATTTGTATGCACCAGCTTGAGGGGGAGTGTTAGATGATATAATATTGTGTTTAGTAGTTGGCCTCAGCCCATTATGTATTTCTGGGTTTGACCCATTATCAATATAAATAAACTATCCTTTGTGTAGGGTTTACACAAGGGAGATTAATCTCCAAACCCTATTTCATCTTATTTTACAATACTCAAGGACAACTGGCTACTTTCGCCATGACAATTTAATGTTTATTCCATTCCAAAGAATAGTTCCACAGGCAAAGTATAAATGAAATATTGAATACATAACTATATAAAAAAGGCTAGAAATAGCATATCACCATGCAGCTCACACCTGATATACCTTCATGTATAGTGCATAACTTTTAAACTATTCATACAAACCAGGTAAAATAGATAAATCTTACAATAATAAGACTGAATTTATCAAACCTCATGGCGCAGTAGAGCACTTTTCGAGCTCAAGGAATCAATAATAGAAGCAACAGCTTCATGTCCACCATCATTGCGAAGTGCAAAAAGAGCTGCATAGCGTTCATGCATCCCTTTTTCTTCATCAAGAAGTACTTCCCTGGTGTTGATAGATACAAGTTAGCAACCTGCCACTTACTCCGTCAAAATAAGTTTCTTTCTAGTAACAGTATGAATGAACCAAACAAACCTAAGTTGTTGAACAGAAGCACAAGAGGTCGCTGGCACGGCTGGATCAACAGACTTGAAAGGCGATAGTTCAGTTGCAGCCAATTCATCAGTATTGCCAGCATCTTTCAAATGCTGAATTCGTTGAAGAGCCAACTCACATGTTTCTCGAACTTCCTCGGCCGGATCCGAATCCAAACTATTCTTCAGGAGAGGAACATTACCTTCTGAACCAATAGCACCCAATGCCTCAGCTGCCTATGAAATTATAACAAAGCCAATCGTCTCAATAAGAACAAGAAGCAAGAGCAGGGCAGCAGAAGAAGAAAATTCAAAGACCCAAAATAAAAAATAAAAAAAACAGAAAAGGGTACCTCATGGCGAACAATGGGATGCAAAGAGAGATCATTTAGAACTGAAGTCAAAGCAGGAATTGCTTCAAATTCCTGCATTTGACCCAACGCAAATGCAGCTTCGTGCGCCAACAAATTCGATTCATCCCTTGTGGCTGCCATGGTAAAGAGAATGCAAAAATTAAATGAAAAAAAAAAAACAGTGTGCGGAGTTTATTACACTAGGACATTCTAATGGAGCAAACGAAGCAGCAGAAATAAAATCATGTGACCTAAAACGAATTGAACGATAGAATTTTTTGTTAAGAAAAAGAGGAAGAATCTCTTTAGGGCTGTGAAGGTGGGAGAGACAAACCGAGAATAAGGGCATCGCGAGGGGCGGGGCCTTTGAGGTTGCGGAGAGAGAATAGTGCCCTGAAGCGCTCAGAAATTGGCTGGGATGAATCCAGCAACAACTCGCACAGGAACTTCTCCATCTCAGAGGAAACCAAAGCGACGTCGTTTGACGAATCCATTCTCGTGAGACACCTTCTCTACCTTCCGCAGCACACCAGCGAATCAGATACGGCTGTGCTTACAAAAGAGCCGCTCCTAGTTTTCTGTAGCTTTGCTTCTTTTAGCTGTTTCGGCTCTTCAAAACCAATACTATAATAAAATAAACTGCTTTAGTTCATATATCTTTTTTGTTGGGAATCTTTCGACTCTGCGAATAAATACATTTATTAAGCCATTTCATTTAGTTTGAAATTTAGAGTCTTAACACCTGCCTATAAAAATAGAACCATAGGGTGAGAATTAGGAGAGTAAAAACAAAAAGATGAACATCAAGTGCTGCCATATCATAGGGGTGCATAAGAGATTTACCCTCTCCGTCTATCTATTTGTTCTTAAAGATTATACCCATTGTTTGAGTCCATATGCATCTAAGACTACAACCCATATAAAACGCCACATCGCCGCCAATGTTTAAAAACAGATGATAAATCAAACAACCAAAGTATTGGTTATCAGAAAACTAAAACTTACCACACTGTTCAGGGATTCACCTCCACCAACGGAACTTTAGCTCGACCACCACTGGAATCCTTCTCCGCCTCTTCAGAACGACGAAATCGACACCAATTTCTAAGACCTTCAACGCATCAACGCAGCTTAGGGCAGTGTTCAGAAGGGTTTCTCAAACACTTATGATTTTGAACTACAATACTAAATCACAAGGGTTTTAGGAGATTGCTTACCAAACTTGTGATATTCTAACCGCAGACCTCAAGAATGGCACATGACGTGGACGAATCAGAGCAGCTCTCTGGAAGCGGGATTTCTTTTCCTGGAAAACGAAACTCTTTTGCTTTACCCTTTGAAGAACAAATAGATGTATTTTACTTTATTTTATTTAATATTCCTCCCGCATTAGTTTTATACTAAAAAAAATACGAATATTTAAGTTTAATCACACGTAACGTTCATGGTTCGTTAAAAAATCTTAGGTTATCGATTTTTAAGTCGTTTTAATTAAGTTTTAATTTTTTTTTAAATTTGTTTTAATTTGGTCTTTTTTATATAACATAACTGATGACTCTAGGAATTAGAGATGTCAAAAAATTTGTATATGTTGGTATCGACAGATAAAATCCGTAATTGGTAGAAAATAAATATTATAAATGGATACCCGCGGGTAACTCATACGAGTATTTGTAATACTGCATGTTAATGGGGTCAAATAAGAGTATCATAGTATTCGTACAAGTGGATACCTTGTACTTGCTCTATTCTAAATTAAATTAAAATAAATAAATAAAAAATATTACTAAAATATTAACATATTGATTTTGAATGAGTTATTTTCTTATCAATTAGTTTAAAAAAAATCATTTATGTGTAAACTCTCATTCAACACTATTTAAATGAGTTATTTGTACTTTGTTTAAAATTTATAAATGTTATGTATTGTATTTTATTTGAATTTACGATTAAAATATATTGTTAAATATTTATTTTTATTTGTTTGTAAATACCCGTGGTACCCTTGGATATCCATGGATATTAAATAATTTATGCGGGTACCCGCGTAACGGATACCCAACAAATATGGGTACGAGTACGAGACAGATATCTATCCAACGGGTGGGATACGGGGGAGCTACTACCCGTACCCTACCCGCCCCATTGACATGCCTAGTAGGGATGTCAACAAAATTTGTACTCGTAGGTATCCACAGAGAAAACCCACAACGGGTAGGAAATAGATATTGATAATGGATACCCACAGTAACGGATACAAGTACTTTTTATACCTATACCCACATGTTAACGGTGTGGGTACGAGTATCATATTATTCGTATAGGTGGATACCATACCCACTATACTCTACTATAAATTAAAAAAATAAGTTATTAAAACATTAACACATTGAATTTGAATTAGTCACCTTTTATCAATTGGTTTAAAAAAATCTCCATTTATTTGTAAATTGTCATTCAACCCTCTCTAACTGAGTTATTTTCACTTTGTTTGAAATTTAAAGAAGTTATGCATTGTATTTTTATTTGAATTTATAATTAAATTTTTTATTAAATATTAATTTTTTTTTTATAAATACTTGTGGGTACCCGTGGATATCCATGGATATTAAAAAAATATGAGGGTACCTGCATAACGGATACCCGCACGGATATAGGTACGAATACGAAGACAAATATTTATCTAGCGGGTAAGATACGGAAAGTTACTACATGTACCCTACTAGCCCCGTTGACATCCTAACTGTATGTCAAATGTGTAGGTTCATTTTTTTTTAAATCTTTATAATTTTTTTAAATTTAAAAAAAAAAACAGCTGACACATGTCAAATTAGGATTTTGTTACGTGTTAGCTTGTGATTTTTTTAATTTTTTAAAATTTGTTTAAAATATTTAAAAAAAAAACTGTCACGTGTCAAATTATGATTATACCACGTGTCAATTATTTATGTCAAAAATTTTGATTTGATTTATTCTAAATTGAGTCAAATATAACTTTTATATAAATATTATAATAATCTTTATTATAATAAATATTTTTAATCAAATTAAATTTATTTAAATTTAAATTTTGCATTAAATTTTATTTAAAAAATTTGTTTTAATAATTTTAAAATAATTTTATAAATTTAAATTAAAATTTTAAAATAATTTTATATAAGTTACAAATTTCAAATTTAAAATTTAAATGTTTGTAATTATTATAAAATTATTATAAAATTTTATATTTAAATTTATAAAATTGTCTAAAAATTATTAAAACAAAATTTTAAATAAAGTTCAATACAAAATCTAAATTTAAATAATCTTAATTTAGTTAAAATATTTATTATATTAAAAATATAATTATAATATTTATATAAAAGTTTAACCGTCTCTCACTCTTCTATTATTTTTTTTCCTCGTCTTTTTGCGTCCGTTTTAGCTGATGTTGTCTTGTGGTAACTATTTCTTCGACTTTAAGTGTTAGCTTATCATTAGTTCATAAAAAATAATAGGTACAAGTTGGTGCAAAATGAATTAAATATTTTAATCTGTTTTGTTGAAAAATGGGTTAATGAACCATTAATATATTTTTTTTTATACTTTTGTATTTTTTATATTTTGTTTATATATATATATATATATATATATATATATATATATATTAAAAGTATGTTTAAATATATAAATATTTTTTAAGTTTTTAATTATTAATTAATTCTTTTAATATCATAATTTCATATAATTATTATTCTTGGATGTTAAATTTAATTTATCAATATTAATAATTTAAATTGTATATTATGTAACATCCCGTTTTCATAGTTTTTAAACTATTAAATAAAACATTTAAATTTTAATAATTCAGAAGCAGATGATGACGTAGGCCAGTATAATATATAATACAGTCATCCTAAAAAATAACCATACATACTTTGATCAACATATACAGCCCATATACTACTAAAGGGTTACGAAATACCCGATCAACTAAGCAAAAGAAAGAAAAGGCTACATATACTACTGGTACGTCTAATGTAATCATCTTACGTTCCGGAGGGGTGTATCCTCACCTGCACGATTATCTGCTCACGCCATTCAATAGGGACGATCATTGCAAAAGTAGAAGACACATAGAACACACCATAGAAACTAGAAGGGTAAGCTAACTTGAATGAAGAGCAAACCATGCAATTTATTTTATGCTAAGGCAGAAAACAGGATTTAATACACAATCTATCAAAAATCATCCAATTAATCCCAACTATAACACCACACACCATTCTAGACTCGATATTCAGATTATGTAAGTGGCATTGGAGCTCTTGGTGACTTGCACTTGAGATGGTTCCTAAGCTCTGCAGAGTTTTAGGCACAAGGGGTATTCACCCAACCACTCTCAAGGTAAATCCCATTACCTCTATGATGGATCGGATTCATAGACCAGGACCTCTTGCTACTCCCCCCGATGTAATCCATTATACTCTACTTGAGTCTTAATGGTTACTAGGAGCGTCAGGATGTCACCAATCTGAGTCCTCATGCCCTTACATTTACTAAACCACATTCCTTAGGATTTCCCTTGAAACCCTATCTCCAACATGTTCCCATTCACATCAAATTCGCACTCAATCCCATCACACAGTCTAACATGCATAAATATCACATACAAGATCAAATATCATCATCTTAAAGCAATCAATATAGCATCATGTAAGCAAAATAGTGAGAAAACTAAGTTCTGCAGGGAATCTCGCTTAGGCTAGAGAGTCTCGCCTAAGCTAGAGAGTTCATCTCGCCTGGGCGAGACATCATACAGTGGCGAATTAAAAATCCTGGGCGAACTCTCGCTCAGGCTAAACTGGCTCGCCTAGACGAGATGTTATCTCGCTCAGGCGACTCCAACTCGCCTAGGCGAGATTTCGCGCAGTGACAGGGGTGATCTTCTGGTATTTTCGCTCAGGCGAGAGCAACTCGCCTAGGCGAAACTACCAGGAAATCCTCCATGTTCTTCACATGCAAGCTCGCTCAAAAACATCCCCCACTCAATTTCACACACCAGCAGTCTCAAACACCAATTAAACAAGCAATCATGCAATTAAAGCACTCACGAACACAATTCACATCAAAATGAGTTAAAGAGTTAGCTTCCCTTACCTATTCTTGAGTTAAAGTTTGGGTGAAGACAACCTAGGAGAGGGGAGCAGAATTCCTCAGCCCAACCTAGGAGATGAGAGGCTATGAGTGGAGGCAGCAAAAGGCTCAGGCGTGGCTTCCTCTCCAGGACCTAATCAAAAAGCAAGGTTGGTGAGAGGGAGGCAAGGGTCAAAGAGAGGGAGACAGAGGGGAGAGTTGAGTTTGCAGAGAAGAAGAAAATGAGAGTGGGTTTGACTTTGTTTCTGGAAAAAGAGGAGTGTTGCATATTACACCTTTCAATTAATTAAGTTAATATTTTAAATTATTTTTATTTTTAACTAATATATATATATATATATATATATATTAATATTAACAAGCTCACTCATCTTATCTTGCTTGTCTTTCTTCGTGCTAATGAACAATCTCAATAACATTTTTCTTATCGCCATTAATATGGAAGATATGTTATCTATCCATGATTAGATTCTTCATTCATTACTAATCCTTTTTTTGTTCTGGTTCAACCTTCATTATTGTTTGAACGAGGACAACGATGACTAATTTTACATGTTTGATTCATTTATGTTTGTCCCATATGCAAACTACTAAAGTGGATGAGATCTAGGGTGGAAAGGAACATAAACGGATTTTGTAAAATATAAATTACCATGATAATTTAAATGAAGAGATATAATATTGATCATTCATTGATGTATAGTGAACAATTGTGCACTTCATCAGGTAAGTAACATAATGAAGCCAACATACTTTTGTATTATTGTATCTTTTTAATTAAATTTTAAAATATATTAATTATATATTTTTTACACTTTGTTTAATTTATTTATTTCAAGTAAACAGTTTGTTTGTTGACAGAGCATATATAAACCCAACAGCCAATTTCTTTCTTGTTTTCGTCGCTCCTGCGTTGCCCTCTGCTCAGTTGCCGAGCACTATCAAATTTCCTGCTACGCATCCTCAGGTTCGCTCGCAACTTTCCTAGATTCCTCCGGATCTGATTTTTTGTCTTGTGCATTGTCTTCGCTTCTTTTGTTTCTTTATGAGAATTATCTGTTAACTAATTGAGATAATTTTGTTCATGGAAACAGAGATTGGACGATCTCGCGAGTCATGAATGCTAGAAGGTTAGTAGCCATCACTGGTAGATTTTGAAATTTTTTCTCTCAAGAAGCTTCGTTATGTTGCGATCGTTATTTAATTCGTTGGTGCTTCCTAGGCTAGGCAATTCTTGTTTTGTTTATCCGGATCCACGGATACGGCGTGGTTATAGGATTTGGATTTAAATCTCATGATGACTTGATTGGTGAATCTCAGTTTTGTAGCTGCGGTTTTGTTTTAGTATGTTGCAGCTTTTCTGTACATGTTCTATTTGCTCGATAGGAGTGAAATTGTGTGGAAGGAATTAGCTAGACTGGTGAGGCATAGATATAGAGTTGCGCCTCTTGTTCTTCTGGAATTCCACAATTCGTTATCCTTGCATTGATCTGTCGACTTGTGTTATCACTTATCAGTGGCATGTACACTCCTGAATCGGATACGAGGAGTGTTGTCGGAAGAACTCTTAAATTGATCCAATAACGTGTTGTGTTAGTTAGCAGTGTGACAAAATAATATCTCCATGCCAAATTTCAAGTTTAGAAAATTAGGAATTGAGAGACAATATTTTATTAAAAAGCACAAACAAAAGCAAGGAAATACTCTCATAAAGTTGAAGAAAAATTACAACATCTCTCTCTAAGTGCTACTAGAGGAAAATTACACTCTCTTTTGTAATCAGAAAAACACTTTGAGAACTCTATATTTTTCTCTCTTCGATGAGATTACTACAGCTGATATGAGATGATAAAACTGACTGAATGAGTTGCTATTTATATGGGTAAAACCTCAAAGGCTTCCAACACCCACCTAAATACAGCTGAAGAAATTTTACATGGCCGTAAATGCATGGAAAATATTTTGAATTGGCAATTTGTTCCTTGAAAGTCTTATTCAGTGTCACTAAGGTCCCTCTGAAAGTATTAACATTAAGTACCTAAAATTGTGATTTTGTCTGTCACTTTAGCCTTACTGTTATAAACTCTTCCTATTAAGACATCGTTGTTTTGATTCCTTAACTTAACTACTTACTATCATTTTTTTCCCCTAAATTTAACCTCTTATAGTCATTTTAATTTTCGAATTTAAGCAGTTACTATCATTATTGTATCTAAACTTAGTGAATTCCTGTCATTTTAATGGAACTTAATTGAAACTTCCAAAGTTTTTGAGATGATTGTAAGTTTTTTTTTATCAGAAAAAAGAAATGATAGTAAGTGGTTAGGTTTAGAAACTGAAATGACACTGGTGGTTAACTGAGATCAAAATGCTAGTTTGTCACGTGGGGGAGTTTTCTAGTGGCAAGACTAAAATAACGGACAACTGATATTTTTAAGGAACTTGTTTTGAATTTTAATTCTCGTAGAGACTTCAGTGACAGTAAATTACACTTTCGAAGTTTGAAGTGACTATTTATCTGAAATATTTTTTTTACTTTCAAAGTATATAATACGACTTTTTCGATTCCATGATTTCATAATATTGTCAACTGGTGTGACTTGAATGTTAGGTCAAACGTGAGCATGCAACTTGCAATCATAATGAAGCATGTGATCATATAACATTTATTCACTATCTCCAGAAAAGTTGAGTCTATAATTATATATGTATGGTCAATTAGTTTGATTTGAACATTAGGTCAAATGTTATGTTAGCATGTGAAATTGAAATCAGATTCCTCCCTGTCCCCCTCTTTGAATAGCATGCTTTATATGCTCCAAGAATACAAATGGTAGTTTTCTATAATAAATACCTTTTGTAAATATTGGTTGATATTGCTTATGCATTATCAAATTTATTTTTATAATCTCATTGATCTTTAGTCTAAAAGCAGCAATGATTTTGGTGAACTGCTTTCTTGGCCCTTATATCCCAGTGTACCGTCCAACTTGACAAAGAGAACTACTATACTTTATCTTAAGTCTCTCTTCCTAGTTTAAGTTATAGTTTATGTCTCTCTTCTTCAGTTCCGTCTTAGTTGTCAGTATATGCAGTATGACATGTATTATGCTATAAAAAACACCCATCATTTGATTTCTTGCTCAGATATTAAGATTTCTCCCCTACTATCTATCTCTTTCTGTACAGGTGAGGTGGGAACGTTATTATCCTGTACGTTGAGAATTATGCCTTAGTTTTTTGTTTTTGTTTAACTATTTGATAATTGTACCATGCGCTGCTTTAAATAAACTCCTGTACATGAGATGCAATCAGTTTTTAGTGATTTTTTAAGTTTGTTTATTATTCTTGGGAGTGCATAATTTTGATCCACTATCAGTATGACAGCACAATTTATCCATTTTCTCTCTGTTTATAAAGACCAATACAGACTCTGGGCAGTATGACCTATCATGACTTTTTTGTAAAAAATTTAACCTAATAGTATAGTAAGTTGAAATGTATATGGAAAATATCATTCTGTTTTTCTATTTACTTTATTTATAAATCTTGGTATTTTATGCAATATGGAGAGTCTCATGTCTTATGAGACTCCTTTCTTTTAATCAGTTTAACTATGTAGAAGGGAAATTTATCCTGTTTGTGTTTGTCATGTGACCAATCTTTGTGGCGTGGCTTGTGCTTGTTATTGTTTTAGAGACAACCGTAACAATAGAGTTTCCCTTTTCGATGGTATCGAGGAGGGTGGCATCAGAGCACAATCTGTTTTCTCCTCTTCTCATGAAATTGATGAACATGACAATGAGCAGGCATTGGATGGACTGCAAGATAGAGTCAGTCTACTGAAAAGAGTAAGTTTAATATTGGTATCAGTATACCCTAGACCTCATTTAGTTGTCCTGTCCATGTAAAAACAGCTAAATATAAAGTATGATGGTTCATGCAATTCTTAGAACTGTAGTTCATGTAGCTGTTGTATGATGGTCCAAATCAACTTGCACGAATTTATTTGTTATGGGTGTGATTGCAACAGTTATCAGGTGATATCAACGAGGAAGTGGATAGCCATAACCGCATGCTGGATCGAATGGTGTGTTCACTGAGACCGGAAATTTCTCAGCGTTTTTTCTTTTTGTTTTGCTTTAGTGCTGGCTGATAAGATGCTATTAATTTAGGGGAATGATATGGATTCATCAAGAGGAGTCCTTTCGGGCACTATGGACAAGTTTAAAATGGTATGTATTCTTCTAGTCCTTTATGACTTTTGAATGAGTGTTACTTTGCAGTTTTCCTTTGCTTTTTTTTATTTTCGTTTGGGGTTAAAGAAAGGGCGTAGTGTAGTGGAGTTTGATCCATGCCTGTTCGAGTGATTTTGTGTCATCTTCAGGTATTTGAGACCAAATCCAGCCGGAGAATGTTTACGCTTGTAGCATCCTTTGTTGTGCTTTTTCTTGTAATATACTATCTCACTAAGTAATTTGATCTTTCATTCAATAGTCATCTTTACTCTAGAGGAAGCTATTTCCTCTATTACTGTAATTAATGCTGCTGCCCTGTAAGATAATGTTATGTATAAAGGTTTGATGTTTCAAACAGGTGCTCACATCCGATTTGCCTTATATTTTCTCTTTCCGTTTAATTCATGCACATGGTTTGAGTTAAAAAAAGTATACGGATGTAGAAAATGAAGATATTTTTTAGGGTTAAATATGTTTTTGGTCCCTTAACTTTCAGTGAATTTTGGAATTAGTCCATTTTGAAACTTTGAACCAATTTAGTCCTTCATCTTTTGAAATACGTGGATTTAGTCCTTTTAATCAAATTTTGTAAAGTTTATTTGACATTTCAAGCGCGTTTCACAATAGTATTTGACTTAACATTAAAGTAAAAATGTATCAAACAGTATAAACAACTCAAATACAATCCTAAAATGCGTACGAAATATCAAATAAACCTAACAAAATTTGATTAAAAGGACTAAATCCACGTATTCCGAAAGATAAAGGACTAAATTGGTCCAAAGTTTCAAAATGGACTAATTCCAAAATTCACTGAAAGTTAAGGGACAAAAACATATTTAACCCTATTTTTTGTTTAACCCTATTTTTTATAACCTTTTGTTAGATTAGGGTTTTTCAACTCTTTCATTCAGTTGGTGAGTTGTAACTAATCTGTTGTAATTTTGGGCTATAAAAATATTTTGATAATAAAATAAGCAGAATAGTTCAGAAACATTTGTGTTGAGAGTGTGTAGTGTGTTACCTGAGTCCATTTCTTACCTGAGTCCAGCAGTATAGCCGTGAGTGTCTGTCGTGCACTGCTGTGAGGAAAGGAGGCGGTGGAAAAGATAGATAGAATAGGCTGCAGTCACGTGAAGAGGTGAAAGATTGTGACTTGAAGGGGTGGAAAGGTTGAAGACAGTCACTTGAAGAGGTGGCAGGGAAAGAGTGACGTAAAGTGAATTTTTTATAAAGAAGACGTCTTTACAAATTGGTATCAGTTTAAGTCGGTAACTATGGTTATCAACAAGGAATTAGAAAGCAGGTCAATATTATCGAAAATACCTTATAACATATATCAGCATCTCAATAAATTATTCAGCAAAAATTAACAATTATACAGCAGTTCGTTGAAAGTCTAATCTCGTCTTTAGCTTTGTTGAATTTGGGTCACCAATAACCATCTACATTGAGTATCCAAGAATCTTCATGTTTCTGCTTCAATTCTTGGGAGTGTACAACTTCAATTTTCATCTTTTGATGGAACGGTTGGAACGAATTACAGGGAGTGGAGAGCTAAAGTTGAATAACTCTTTGAATCGGAATCTATGACGGTGAGGAAAATTGTTGCTGCTATGCATGGATGGAAAATGGAAAAGCTTTCTCTTGGCAGCAATATTACATACATCAACCTTCAAGAATCAGTCTTGGCAATAAATTTTACTGGATGTACCATGCCGATTTGAGGAGGTTACGGATTTTATGTTAAAGAACCGAATTTGGAAAGAATCCTCACCAGATTTCGAAATTTAGTACGCCTTTTTTACGGATTTCAAAAATAATATCGGATTTTGAAATCCGATTAAGGTTCTTTTCAGGTTTTCAAATCCAGTTAGAATTTTCAATGAATTTTGAAATCCGTTTATTAACTCTACCAAATGAACAAACTGAAATGCGTACTTATGTCTCTGAAAGGAAGATGAAGTAGATGAATTAAAATGAAGGAAGAAACGCATGAGAAAACATGAGAACGCCGTTGACATAGCTAAAACTTAAGCGGAAGAAGAAGAATAAGAGAACGTCATTAGAGCTCTAGTGAAAAAGTGATTTAAGGCGAAAAATGTTGGGGTGCAAAAAGAAAGTTCCTTAAAAAATTGAAATGCATTTACGAAAAAAATAACATAACTTTGTAAATTTTATCATTATTCTATCTGTCGGATGCTGCGATTATTTTAAATGGGAGAGCTCACATTTCAGTTTTGGGCTAAAAAAGTAGGAATGACAAAAATATCTTTTTTTTTGGGTATTTGCGAATAAAATCTACAACGAATAAGTGATAGTAACGGATATTTGTTATCTATATGTATTTCGATACTCATTTATAAATCGGTATGATGCGGTATCATATTATTTATATCCACATGTATTTGTTACTCACAAAAACTTAAAATTAAAATTAAATTTATGTTTTATTAAGTTAAATTTAATTAAAATTATATTCTAATTTATATTTTATTAGACAAAATTTAATTTTATTTAAATTTTATTTTTAAAATTTTTAAAATTAAATTTATGTTTTATTAAGTTAAATTTAATTAAAATTATATTTTAATTTATATTTTATTAGATAAATTTAATTTTAATTTTAATTTAATTTAATTTTAATTTAATTTTAAAAATTTATAAAATATATTTTTTAAATATTTATGAGTATCCACGAGTACTCATAAATATTTTTTAAATGGATATCCACACAGGTAACAAGATAGGTAACAAGTGAATTTTTTGTTACGGATTGAATCGTGAATAACTATAATTCGTGTTCGACCTAATTGTTGTCATCTCTAACTACAAGACTCTTGATAACATTGGACCAGGTAACAAGATGACCAACTTTCATAATCGGTAGATTGATTTGTTCAAGTATGAGATCAGAAAAACACATTTAGTTCTGTTATAAATTAAACTTCCTAAAATAATAAAAATGTTCAAAATTAATTTCATACTTTTACTATAATTAAAATTAAAATATAATTTAATTTAAATCAAACATCCACACACATATATAATTTTATTTATAAAACGACCATATGTACTAGTAGATTTTGTCCAGCTAACTTATTTCCTAAAATTCTGTTTACATAAAATAAGTAGAAGAAATGCAATAAAATAAGAAATTATCACAAAATACAGTATTTTTCATTTTTCTATCGTAAATTTTAAGATTTATTTATTATAGTTTAAAAATAAGAATAAATTAAAAAAATGATACAACGTAAGCTATTTTAAAATTCGATTAAATATCATTGGATTTAAATTTAGATGCAGAAGAGTTAGGTGGTTAATAAAATAGATTGTATAAGATATTTTTCACCCTAAAATTGATATAATTTATTTTTTTAATGTTTAGTGTACAAGATAAATGTTTCTATTCAAGTACAGTTCTCTTTTTCACTTTATTTATATACTCTACATATTTTTCTCACATACGTCAGCATCGTCACTTCACTATCTATATAATTCATGTTATGGATAATGTTTGTTTGATATCCTTATAAGAGGTTTATATGTCCTCAATTTTTTTTTACAGACGTTAAAACTCAGCTATTTTTTTCACTCAATTTTCTTTTATGTAAAATTAACATTACTTTTTCTTTTCGCAGATTTTCTTTTTAAGTACTAAACTCCTTTAGTAGATACTAACAAAAAAAATTCCCCTTAATTAATTTATTAAATTATATATATATATATATATATATATATATATATATATTCATGTACGAGAGTTTACAATTTATTTATAATAATTGTTGCATAGGAAGAAAAAATACAACTATGCGCAGTTTTAAGATAGTTATCATATTAATTAAAATTTTCTTTTATCTTATTATAGTTTAACTGTCAAAAAAAAGAGAAAAATAAAATATAAATAGGATATTTAAATATAAAATAGTGGTGATAAAATTGTGGATACAATTCAAACATTATTTTTTTTATCAGTAAAAATAAATATATTAATAGGAGCAATACGTTTGTCCCAATCCAAATTTAAAAAACAAAGAAAAAAAAAAACATCAAGAACTATTCTAAACTATACATATTTCTTTTTCATAATTGTTGTTCACCAAATTACAATTCAAACATTCTATGAACCAGGAAAAATAAAAAATCTAATGATTATCGTCCCAATTTAAATTATCACTTTTGGTAGATTTTTTCATGGATTCTTATTTTGTCCTTGGTAATTTATTTATTATAATTTACTTTCTTGCAAAACTTCATTTTCATTTCCATTTCCATCATTTTTATCTACTTTTTTCTCCATTTTTATTCTTTTTTGTTTTCTTTTGGAGAAAAATGCACGAATTCCTGATTGAAATATATATTCAAAGAGAATTCAACAATTTAAATATAATTGTGACATTGGTCTACAACCAACGACTTATACGTCATGTTCGTGTTAATAATGAAATCATAAAAATCCTTACACTCTAATTCATAGAAAATTTAACATTAGTTTAGTAGTCCAATTAACAAAAAAATTCACATCAAATTGATTTGGTTTTGTTTCAATTAGATCGAATCAAAATTCTAAAAAAAAAACACATAATCTGAAAAAGAAAGTGGATTAATCATGCGAGGATTAAAATATAAAACCCATACTTAAATAGGTAATTAGACTTTGTTTGGAACAAGGAGATTAATCATCTCTTTCATTTTGTATTTTATTAATATGTTATTTATAACTTTGTTTGCAATATTTATTTCTACGACAACTCAGGCATCGATCCAAATATAAATTAAGAGAATTAGTCAAATTTAAATTCTTTTTAATTCTAAACCATTTTTGAAATAAAATAAACATTCTTTATAAGAAGTGAATAATGAGTATAAGTATCATAATAAATAAATATAAAAAAGTTAAATATCATTTAAAAATAAAAATTCATAAACTTATTGTCTTAAAAAATTATGATCAAGACGAGTGCTAATCCATTATGAGATCAGATTCGTGAGTTATATAAATAAAAGTTACTCACACGAATAATTTTTTAAATATCCACCCATTGCGGTAATTTGAAAAAACCAAACAACCTAACAAATACTGTTAAAAAAAATAATTATAAAGAAATGCTATAATTTTTTTAGGTAAGAATAATATTGCTTTGTGGTGGGTCCACAAGTGAGTGACCAGTGACCCTATCTTTGTTTTATCACTCCTTTTTGTGTACTGACACTTCACTTTGTCCGTTGTCTTTGCCTTTTCAAAGTGTCACGTAGCGCCAGCGCTACATGTTTTAGAAGCAGGATAATATTCCAACACTTCACAACTGTCTTCTTCATTTTATCCTACAAATTTCAAATTTAAAAACAGCAAATATTCTCACCACAAAAACCATGACCATGTTTAACTCTTGAAATTTGAAGATTTTTGCATGAATAACAATCTAATGTATTATGTGTTTTCCACGTTCTTTTTGCATGGATGCCACAGACATATACACAGATTTGACCAGCAAAGTAGCAACTCATCGAAGTGACACCTCTTGTTCATTCATGTGTGTACGTTCCTTAGACTTTGGACTCTCATACAGATATTTTCTTGCCGATTCTGGGGATTTTTTCAGTCACCATCTTCTAAGAAACCTTACCAAAATGGGAGGAAATTTTTTTTTCCTTTTAACCCACACAATGGAATCATAAAAGAAAAAGAGTCAAAAGATAAACGATAAACCAGTATCAATTGCGGGGCACAACCCGTATCTCAGTGACAAACACATGATAATAAGAGAAAAAGTAGAACAGTGCATTCAAGGCCAAGTCATGCAGAAGCTCCATCCATGGCCTGCTCAAATGTTCAAATATATGCAAACATCGTCGAAAATGAGTCAGAAGTGAATTTTAAGCTTAATTTTATCGTAAAATCGATCTATAAAATGAGAATTGGATTCCATTTATATATTCATAAATTTTTTTATTTATTTTTAGTTGAGGTAGAAATTTTAACCCAAAATCATAACTCATACATGTTTTTCAACTCTTTTCTTTTCTGTTATGTTGTCTTCCATTTTTCATGTTTTTCTAGATTTTAATTAATGAACACAGAAGCTAATCGTATCTATCAGGAATCTAGGACACTGCTCAATGTAGTAAGGACCGTACAGACAGGTTACTTTACACATCATTTTCACAAACTGTTTGTATGTTGTTCTAATTGGTTTTGTTGCATGCATTTCCCAGATATCACGCATCTCTTTTAAACCTTTTTCTAACCACATGCAATTCAGCGAATAAAGATTCTGCGTAGTCACATTGAAAGTTATCAAAGATATACAAAAATGTATACACTGTTCAGTTTTGGAGTAAACGTATCCAAAAGTGAAAAAGAAAATGGCTATATGAAAATAACTCGTCTTGGAATAACTTTCATTGCTGCTAATAAGTTCTTATTGGCTATCGATGGTCATGAGTTTAATGTTTAGAAGTTCGATGGTTCATATATGTAACCAAAAAAAGTCATTCCTGGTACAAGAGGCAGTTTAATTTCATTAGAATTAATAAATATGAAAAGAAGTATATCGTCATCTTATTGTATAACTAGAGAGAATTGAAATTTACCTTTCCTAGGAGTTATAATTCGTTCATGATGACAAAATATTGCTCAAACATATTATTTACAAACAGAAATAAAGACATGTTATCATTATTATTCTTCTTGGCATCGAATAAAGTCTACATTATGTGTAATTTACACTTGGTTGAAAAGGAATAAGTTACATCATTATGTGTAAATGAGTGCAAAAGAATGTTGGCATCTGGGTAAAGTGTGATGGACATTATTTATGTTAATTTACATTCCTTTGCTTGCACTTAATAGGAATATCATATTCATAACTTATATTTTTTATATCTTTCAATTTTACATTAATTATTTTTTTTATTTCTCTATTTTTTTGTCCGTCCGTCTGTCTATTATAGAAAGACTTGATAAAAAAAATACAAATAGAATGCCCAAAATACTTGTCTTTTATATATATATATATATATATATATATATATATATCATAAATTAATGGAAATCAATATTTGACTCATGAAATAATTGAGAAGCTGGGAGTCCTCTAGGAATGCTAAGGAAATGCTAATGCATAATACTGATAAGTATACGTGTGTTTATAATCATCACTAAAAAAACTCATATTTTTTGTTAATTTTAATTTAAAATTTATTTGTAAAAAATATTTATAAATTTTGTTATAAAATAAAATTACAAGAAATTGTTGTCAATTTTTTTTTAAAATATTTTGTATAAAACACTTTTCGCAACAAATTTTGTAAAAAGTACTTGTAAATTTTATAAACTTTTAGAAAATAATTTCCCACGAAAAAATTACCTGTCAATTAAAATTTTTTTAAAAAAAAATAGGAAACAGTATTTTTTTGCAATCTTTTTAACAAATTTACAAGAAAATTTTTATGTAATATAAGAATTTTTAGCCATGAATGTATGTCATAGTTTTTCTTTCATTTTTAGACCGCTCACAACACTTTCGTGGAGTTATATATCGAGACCATAGGTTTTGTTTTTTTGAAGGATATGTAGCAGGTTTGTTTTTAGCCTGTTCTTTATTACCTATCCATGAAATGTAATACATGATATATATGAAAACTGTTTTCATACAATGAAGTATTATCTTGTTGGTTTTTTTATCAGAATACTGTACCTAGTGCAGATGAGGAACAAGGTAGGTATAATTGTGTAAATAGGTTAAACCCTAAGTACTCTAATATAAATATATAGATTATTTTCTGATTAAAAGAAATTTAACTCGTGAAAAGTACGAGATTTAATAACCACTCACCCGTTAATTCTTAAATGAAACCAACAGATTGTGAAAAGTTGAAAAAAACAGTAATAGAGACATTTAACTCCAGGTGAGCAGTAGTAAAAGTAATTTTTTTGGATGAACTATCAAACTTGGGATTTTATTTGGGGGAAAATTAATGATGAGGTGATTTAATGATTAGATGAAAGAGAAAGAGAAAATAAGTCATGAATTCGATTATGTTTTGTAACTATTTGAAAAAATAAGATTATTTGATAATTTTAGAAAAAAAGAATGATAGAAATTGTAGGTTAACTCAACATTGACAAAAATTAATAATTAACTTTTGTTAATAAAAAAAGAAAATTTAAGATGAAAAGAATATTTATATTTTCATATATATTATTTTAAGTTAAAAGAATATACTATATAATCACGTAAATGTTTATGTTTTCTATTTTTTTTTCTGAGGTTCATGTGTATGCTCTCTCTATTTTTTTTTTTTCAATAATTTTTGTTTTTTGGATAAATAGAATCATGTGGGTGTTCTAATCAATATGTATAATCAGAATACGAAAAATAAAAAGGTTTGACACATACAAAATCAATCACTCTACATATTACAGATCAAAAGATAGAGATAAGAAAATGTATTGAGCCTCTACATGTTGGTGAAAAAGTCTTTTTACTATATATTAAACTCTACTTCATTATCATTAATACTTGACGAGAGTCATGCTAATATATAAGCAATTCTATAGTTGATAAACAAAGAAATAAAGCTATGTCAAATGCAAATCTAAAACAATGGAAAGAACTCAGATACACAAAAGTAGATAAGATTGAGAAAATTTTAACGAAATCTAGAAAGAACTAATGCTACATTTACTGGAATCATTAACATGCCCACACTTATTTTATAACCCAGACAAGCAGTTCTCCTAACCCTAAAAGAGAAAAAATAAATCAAATTGTTTTTCCTTTATATAAGGATTGTTCCGTATGTTATTATTGTATTTTTTTTATTGAACAAATAATTAGACCCAAATTTATATATTTTTTGACTATTACTTTTGGTCAGAACTATATATTTTATCTGGATAATATCAGTAATAAAGCATACATTAAATGTCAATATAAATTGGAGGAATGATTTTTTACTTCCGATTAGACAGTAACATTAAAAATATTTACAGAATTGCAGCAAAGCTTGCTTTCTCTTTTTTTACAAATCACCGACACCTTTTTCATGCTATAGTTTACACTACAGGTAGACGAATCAAAATGAATCATAATTTTGTAATCATTTTTCTTATTGCTTCAATACCACGTAAAACAAAGAAATTTAATTTCAATGATGTAGAAGCCACTACCCTTGCATCTTTATATTCGAAATTTTAGTGAGCAATACATATATAGGAAATAATAATAACATAACATACCTAATATGTTTTCTTCTGTATGGATTTAGTGACCTAATACTCATTCTGCCGGAGCAGTTACGCTATCGATAACCTGTCTTCTAACAATGCAAAGAAAAATGATTTATATTTTTTATGGACACAGTTTTTGGATTACATGCTCAGAGATTTCTTAAAAGAGTACAATACATATATAATAGAACTCACCTAATTCATTTCTATTGTAAACAGCAAGGAATATCTGAACAAAATTTAAAACCATCACCAAAAGGAACATTCACATAATTAGGAACTTCAGGAGTACTACTTCTGGTGTAGAACCCTAATCAGTGCAAGACATTATTTGAAGAGAAAATTTTTATTTCAGCAGTACCTTACTCATAAGAATTCTGAGAATCTCCAAGCTTTGACTTCATGCTGGTTCAAGCCATGTCTTCTTAATGTCCATAATATAGGGCCAAAAAGCATATATATATATATATATATATATATATATATATATATATATATATATCAAAATGAGTTGCTCATCTGATACATATATATCAGTATACATGCTTGATGGATGTATAGCATGATATGTATATGCATGCTATGGATGATGACCCAACCTGAGCTCCAAATCGAGACCATTCTCTTGAGTGTCTTCAAGCTTGTTCTTAATTTCATGAAAAGACAATGGATTAGAGTAGAAGGTGAAATTTGTGGTCCTCCAATCCTGCAGAAAGAGTTGAGCATGGGAAGGTGTAACAGTGAGAGCAGTGGATTGGGTTGGATGTTGTAGGAGATCTGCATCAACTTTGTTAGAAGAAGTTGAAGGTTTGATGTTGGTGTTGTTGTTGTTAGCCCTTTGTTTTCTGTGTATGTTCATGTGTCCACCTAAGGCTTGTGCTGTGGTGAAGCCTCTCTTGCAGAAGATGCATTCATAGGATCTGCCAGTTCCAACCAGATCATGGTGAGTGGTTTGTTGGTGTTGTGGGTAGTTTAAGTCCATGGTGAAAGGGAAGATATGGACTTAAGTAATTTGTTATAGGAGTTAATAATTGTATATGTGAGACATGGAGAGAGTCCTAAGAGAGGGTATTATTATAGAAAGAAGGGTGGAGGTGGTTTCGGGAAAAGACAAAATGAGGACATAGACATTACCTACCTATAATTAATACTCATGTGTGTGATATCTGTGGAAAAGTCTTTGATGTTTGCAGAGATAAGTATTCTACAACTACAAGCCGGCCTTTCAATCTCTCTCTATTTCTCTATATATATCAGATCTGAATACGGTGTTTTTTTTTGTTACATATTTTATCTTTGATTAGTATTCTTTATTATGATGTTGATTTATTATTTTTGTCAATCTGTTTGTGTGTTTCTGTTTCTTAATTATCTGTCAAGGATTAATATCTCAAAACCTTTTCTCTTTTTCAAATTAAAATGACATGATTAACATCCATTCTTGTACGCAAATCAAAATTTTTCATATTTTTTCCCAAGAAAATTATTTCTAGCGATGAGATAGTTAATTTAGTTTTCATCATAAAAAAAGAATGGAATTGATTAAATATGTTTTTATCTCTCAAGTTTAATAGAAATTTGTAATTAGTCCATTTTCAAAACTTTCGATCAATTTAGTTTTTCATCTTTAAAAATATGTAAATTTAGTCATTTTAACCAAATTTTGTTAAGTTGATCTGATGTTTCAAGCGCATTTCATGATAGTATTTGAATTGTTTACACCATTTGGTAAAAATGACTAAATTCACGCATTTCTAAAGATGAAGGACTAGATTGCTATAAAATTTCAAAGAGAAACTAATTCCAAAATTCACTGAAGGACCAAAAACATATTTAACCCAAAAAGAATATATATGATTTAATGTTTTACATCCAATTTTTTATATCTCATGAAGTATACATTTTATTACGAATATATAATGATACTTCTAGCTTTGTTATTCCTTTTAATAAACTTTTATATGAATATAATAAATGATCGATAAATTTTAAAATCTCAACATAGATGTCAAAGTTCATATAAATATATTATACTACCTTATTTGGAATGTATGATTTTTTTTTTTTTTATGGAAGTGTAAATTTAAATTGAAATGGACTACTAACTTAAATTAAAATGAGGTACTGTTTTAAACAAAATGCTTGTCAGAAGTTAATAAAGTTCTTTGCCTTTGCTTAAAAGAATTTAATTCAGTCAAACAACAAGTCAACTTATTTATAAACACACATAACATCAATTAATTAATTTTATATATATATATATATATAGTTGTCAAAATGGGCTCGAACTCACGAGCCAACTCGTCTCACCACGGATTCGGACCGGGTTGGGTATATATTTGTTTACAAATTTCAATACGGGTTGATTTTTGATCTGGCTCATCCTGGTTGAACCCATGGTGAGTCGGGTTGACTCACCAACCCGCAAATAAAGTGTTTTTTATTAAGTTGGACTTTACATTTGGGTTATGTTAGGTTATTTCTTTTAGCCAACACATAAATAATTTGTATTTTTTTTATTTTGGTTTGTATTTTGATTGTATTAAAGTTTATTTAGATTTTAATTAGAATTATAATTTAATTCTGACTAAAAAAATAAAAAAAATTCTATTTTTTTTAATTAAGTGAACGCGTGAGCTAACCCGTTTAACTCGTCAACCCATGGTGGGCCGGACCGAGTTCGAATTTTTTTGACTCGTTAAAAAGTGAGTCGGGTTGGGTTGACTCACTAAATCACTAACTCGTGGTGGGTCGAGCCGGGTCGGGACGGATTACTAATTTTGACAGTTCTCTATATATATAATGGAATTTTTATTAATCTAATAATTAAATTATAGTTATATATTATATTGATTATATTCTCATAGTATATATTCTTCTATAAAATAAAATAACTAATTAAAAAATTATTGATATTATTTAATTCTATAAACAATTAAAGAAAGAACTTCTTGTAGGTGGAAATAAAGTATTATCGCCAATGTATTTTGTAAATATGTATAATGCTAAATTAGTAAATAATAATATTATAAGTCAGTATACAAAATAAATTTATATTTATATTTATTAAAAACAAAATAGATGAATGGAGAAAAGAATAGAAAGTAATTAATGATGGATAAGGAAAAAATGGAAAGAAAATAAATAGTTTTATAGAAAATATGTAAAAATAACTGTTAATTTTTTAAATTTAATAAATAATTATATTATGAAAGATATAATTGAAATTATGAAATATTGACACGAAATAGAAAATCTTCTTTGTACATAGTTATAAATAACCATATAATAATACTTCTATATTTTTTTTCTATACATTAATCTATCATGTCAAAATATTACAAAAACAGTCTTATATAAAATATTCATGAAATTTTATGTGTGTATATTTAGCTTTATAAGAAAATAATATTGCATGAAAAAGGCCATGCATGCAAGTTCCGTATGTCAAAGAAATAATTTATCTACAGTAAAATCAAATATTGATTTATTTCTTAAAGTTTCGTAAAACACCAATTAACCGTGAAAAAGAGAGAATTTCCCTAACCCTAACCCTACATATATGGCAGAGGGTTGTGTGACACTTAACTTACTTTCATCTCATCTCTATGAACGCATTACAATATATTATTTAGAAATTAAAGTACAAAGAATATGTTGTTGAGAAGCAGAAAAAAAATGTTTGATGAAGGATTTTTACGAAACATGCATTGAATATATAGTATAGTATATAGTATTGGGAAGGAAAGATGGTGGAAGCTTCGTGGTGTAGAAGAGAACATTAGATGGTAATGTTGGTATGCTATTTGTAGCTTCTACTTGTCCTTCTGTTCAAACTGGTAGTGACACTTCATCGTATCACTATCAACATACAATGCCCTACCATTCATTCATTCATTGGGATGATCATATATGCTCATTTGTTCTCTCATTTCTAATGTGTCAATCACACTTACATAATGCTCCTTTAATTAAGAGATACACCTTTGCTTAGCCTTTTTGCTGTCTAGATAAAATCCAGCTATATCTTTTGTTTATTAATTTTCTTTTGATACACACGAAATTGAAAAAAGGAAAAAAAAATTATAATTAAGAATACGGTTAATTATTCTTTTGATCTTTGTTTTTGCAGAAAAGTGTCAAATTGGTCATCTAATTTATTTTTATCTTAATTTGTTTCTGACATTTTTAATTTGATACAACTTGATCCTAATTTTTTTAAAAGTGATTCAATTTGGTTGTTGTCGTTAGTTTTTCACAACATTGTTAAAGTCAGTATCACATGTCAATTTGTGATTTTATTTTTATTTTTTTGGAATTTATGTTTGATGTTTTTTGAATTTTCTATTTTTAACTTTTTCACACGAATCACTTCATAGTTTCATAGTTGTGTCATATGCCACTAGGAGCAACTCAACAGTTTGGGAGGCCCAAAGCAAATCTAAGAAATTAGACATTTCATTTAAAAATTACTTTTTGGGTTTTTTCCTTTATGTAAAATTATTTATTAAATTATTATAATTAAGTTCATTTAACATTTCTTTCCTAGATAATGAGGCTAATTTGTTTAATCTTTATTGAGACATTGTTGATCTTAAATCAACTTTTATTATATTTAGCTTTGAGAAACTCATTTTGACTGAAATAACTAACGCTGAAATTGTTAAGATTATTTTATAAGCTATATATGCATTTGGAAAAAAAATTATTATTTTTTTATATAATTAAGAATTTCAATTGCTTATCATTTTTCAAACTTATAATTTCCCTTAAGATATTTAATTATGAAAATAAATCAAATCCATCAATATTCAACAAATTATCATGTTTTAAAGATTTTTTAAGTTTTAAGTATTTTTCTTTCAAAAATGTATAATCTAGTAAGTTTAACTTTTAACACTAAGTAAAAAATCAAAAATATCTTCATATATTTTAAATTATTCAAATTTATTCATAACTCCTGTTTGTGATGCAATTAAACATCAATATCAATATTTCTCTTTTTTTGGATTTTTGAATAGTGTGATTTAAATTTTCTAGTTGACATATCTATATATTTTTCTATGAAATAAAAAATGATAATGTATAAAACACTACTCAAGATAAATATATAAAACAAACGAGTTAAAACAATAAAACCTGATTTTGGTTGTTAAGAAAATAAACTCGATAGAAAACTTGTAGTATTTTGAAGTCTCAAGTCTCTTTTTTGTTCTCTAGTCTCAACTTTTTCACAAACTTACAAAGTTGTTTATTTTAAGATTACTCATTAATAAAAATAATTAAAAACTTATTGCTTTTCTCAACTCGATAATAAGTCTTCTTTCCCTAAACTTGTATTATCTTTCTACAAAAAAACTCAAATTTGAATTATACTCCAATTAATTTATTATCTACCAAAAGGCTAAACCGTCATCTATTTAATAGATTTGGAGAAAAATGTATTTTCTCGTGAAGATATATGAAAAAAAAAACTCTTGAAACCCATAAATGGAAAAGTATCAAAAAATAAAATTGAGCAAAAGAAACACATTTTTAATTCTAATACAAATTTAAAACAAAATAAAAATAATAACAACACAAATAGAAAGAAAAAATGTACTAACCAAGAATGAAAATGAAAAAATTGGTACACACACAACATGAGATTAAAGAGATTTAAGGAATTTGATCTGCTGAAATCCTACAAAAAGGACAAAAAGGACTCTTAGTAGAGAAGAAAGGAAGGAGGGGCAAGAGAAGTCATAAAAAAATGAGAGAAGAGAATAAAAACAATATTGATTATAAGAGAATAAAGATAACTAATCACTCTCTTTTTGTAAACAAAATTTTAATTTATTAATACAGTGTTTTAACTCATTAATTATCATTTTTACTACTCAAAAGTAATTAATTGTATAATTAGTTTAATAGTGTTATATTAGTAATAAAATATATTTTCGAGGTCTTTTAATATTAAACATAATTGTATAATTTGTTTAATAGAGGTTATTTAGTACTAAAAAAAATTGAGACATTTTTTTCTTATACATAATTTTATAATTAATTTAATAGAAAAATATTAGTAGTAACTTTTTTAGGTCTTTTTTACCTTGAGGCCAAAAGCAAGTGTTTCACTTACTTTATCCTTGAGCCGATCCTACATGCTAGGGTTAGAGACAATAGTAGTGTCATATGGCAGAGTCGCATAGTCTCAATTTGGTCCATAAATTTAATTTAGTTCCAATTTTTGTAAAAATGAAACAATATTGTCATACACTAAGTTGAAACAAAATTTATTTTTTGTATAAATTTTATGATGATATTTTTACTTAAATTTGACATTTTTATTAAATATTTCTTGACATATATTTAAATTAACTTTAAAATTTATACAAAATTGAAATTAAGAAATAACTTTTGATAGAGATAACAACTATAAAAAAATAAAATTAAATATTTAATTTAGAAGAAATGACATGAGTAAATTGATATACATCCTTTTATATATATATATATATATATATATATATATATTCCATTTCACATTAAATTTAATACACACATTCAGATTCTTACTAACATGATTTTAAATAAATTTTAAAATTTGTTTAAAAATATTTGTAGAAAATATATTTAATAAAAATATCAATTTTAGTAAAATTAATATCATAAGATTCATACCAAAAATAAATTTTTGTTTCAATTTAAAGAAGAACAATATTTATCTATTTTGACAAAAAGTATGACTAAATTGAATTTAAAAAATAAATGTAGAAACCAAATTAGGACTTTGCCCACATGGGACTGCCATATCACTCTGCTACTGTCATGTTACACTACCATGCAAAGTGGTACAACTTGAAGTGACATGTGTCAAAACAAAATTCCAAAACAAAAAATTAAGAAAAAGTAAAAAATTAAAACAAAGTACAAATGGAGACGTTACAGTAGCTTTAATACCGTTTGTGAAAAATTATCGACAAGGACCAAACTAAATCATTTTAAAAAAATTAGAACCAAATTGAATCAAATTAAAAGGTCATGATCAAATTAAGACAAAAAAAACTTGAGGTCCGACTTGACACTTTTCAACAAATACAAGCAGCAAAGTATAATTAAACCTTAAGAATATTACTATAAGAAATTATTTAACTACCTATAGAATTTTATTGACGAAAATAAATATATCGAAAAATTGGTAGATAATCTAGAATAATTAGTATTGACGAATCTTTTCGTCAATACATTGGCACCACATTTCTCTCATTGAGTTTTGGCCATTTCATGGTAAATTTGTCAATAAAATAAAATTTTGGTTACTAACAAAAAAAATTGTCGATAAATCCTTGGATAGATTGGGTGTCAAATTTCGTGCCAAATCTAGAATAAGTTTACAAATTAATTAGAGATGTATGAGAAAAATAAGAGTAGAAGGAGAAGAAGGAAAATAAGAAGAATAATATAAAAATATTAAAGAAAAAGAAGAAGGAAGGAGGAGGAGGAAGAACCAAGTCGCGATATTTATTGACGAATTTTGTCAAAAAAATTGTGCAAGCAATTTACCATTTGGTTAAATAAAAATTATTATTTAACATTTGGTTAACAAAAAATATTTGTTGTATTTATTCAGAAATATTATTAATTTCAAGAAACTGTTAACAGGTATTCTAAATATATGTGTTAAGAGATAAAAAAAGGTGTCTTTATTAGAATACAAACAAAACATGTTTTTCTATATTTTTTTCATATAATTTTACATATATATTGTTAAATTTCTTGAAGAACGTCCTTCTTATTAAAACATCCTATAGTTTATGAGGAATGATGATCTATTACAGGAAAAAAAGTGGAATATAAGACAATGATAAAAACAACGACAAGAAAACGAAAGACATTTTGGCGAGTGTGGTGGGTTTTTCTACCAAATTGCCTCGTCGTATTAACATTTTCTTCTTGGATGTTTGCCAACACGCTTTACTTTGCTTCTCTTTGTTACTTGTCTCTAATGTACGATTAATTCATTAATTAGGAATTAGGACGATAAACTTCTCAATTTTCTTCTTTATTATACATACGTGTATTTGTACTGTACTTTTGACCTCACGTGTCTACATTTTTATGTCACTCAAGCAAACAAATACTTCCTCTAACACACTTGTTTTCGTGTCTCTTCTTTAGCAATGACAAGTGATGAAGTTTCATTAGTCATGAATGTTGTCAAATCGAGTCGATTTAATTAATGTAAATCGCACAACTTAATATACTTTAGTAATCTACATATCGCCCATACTTTAATTAGTATGTGCTTATAAAATTATAATACTTTTTTGTTCACTCCAAGATGTTATATTATTAAACTCTTTATAAAGTTATTAGGTTTAGATTAATTTAAAATGTGTAACCTTTGTTATCATGCTTTCACACACTCGTTAAAAAAGTGTATCAAATAAAAACACTTTCTTATTGAGAGCAGAAAAGGTATGCATAATAGTCAACATTAAAAGAGAAAACGGTGGTTATTTTAAATAGTCACAAATATTTTTTAATTTTAATCAATTCAAATTCTTTTAGATTGAATCAATTTATTTTTTTAAAATTATGCTAACTAAATAGTAAAATGAAAAAAAAAAATTAAACAGATTCAAACTCATCGACAAGTATTTCACGCACACGTTTCAAATATTTAACTTATATAAAACACGATGAGTTCTTTTATAAAATTATGTTGGGAATAACATTAGAGGCAGATGAGATAATAATCTTTATAATGGACGGCATGCTTTTTAAACCGTTGACCGTGTGTATTTGTTTTTTTTTTTAATCAGCAAAGATAAAAGTTTTATGTATATTGAAGTATTTAGGAAATCCCAACTCGTATACAAAAATATTTTACAAAGTTTTCTATCATTTCTTCCTTTTATATAGAAGTTGATTGGTTGATGTTAAAGGAAGAATAACAAAGCTTAGAAAGCTAAATTAGTATGTAGAAGCTCCTAATTAACAAAGTCATTTGTCTTATTCATTTAATTTTAGAACCTGACATTGATATTATCATAAACAATGTAAGATTTTTAATACAACTTTTTATTGAATTTATTAACGTATTATTCGTGAGAATTGATGTAACTGAGAGTTAGGTTCTAAAACAAAAAAGAAAGATTCATTCAATTTTATAAGAGGTCCATTTTTTCTAATTCTAGAATATTTTATTAAGAATGGATATACAACTTTTTATAGAATATATTAATTTATTATTCCTGAGAAATTACCTAATCGAGAGTTTGGTTTTAAAACAAATAAGAGAGATTCATACTCAATTTTATAAGAGGTTTACTTCTAGAAATTAGAATGTTTGGTTCAATTTCTTATGATCTTGTATAGTGATTTTGAAAGTTTATGTGTTTCAATTTTGCATCGTAACCCTTTCTGCCTTTTGCTGATGATGTTGTTAATGAATTATTGGCATAAGAAATTAGACTTCATATTCATAATGATCCCAATACCAGTTCTTCTTCTGCTCCATTTGTTTTTGCAACTTCAAACAAGTTTTTTATTGGATATGACCAAAAACAACATGTTTGTAAAGTTGTTTTTGATGAGTGTTCGTACTACAAATAAAAGAATCATTGTAAATATCAGTGTCCTTTGTTGCTAAATAAAGCTAGACCTCAACAACAATCTTCACAACAACATCATTGAATATAATGTGTATTTTTCTCCATCTGATTGTTTTGTATAGGATCGCACATCTCATAAGGTGATTGAGATAGGTCGTAGGCAAGGTAGACTCTTTGTCTTGAATCAGTTCTAGGAGTCCGTAGTTGTAGCCTATAGTGTGGATTTATTTTCGTTTCATTTATCTTCTTCTTATTAAGCTTTTTATTGTGGCATTCTTGTTTAGGTCATGTGTCTGCATCTCGTTTAAAGTTTTTAGCATGAGTCTTTGGTACTTTTGACAATCATGATACTTCTTATTGTAGTGGTTTGTAAATTGACAAAATTTTTTGTTTTACCTTCTAATAAAAGTATTTCTTCTATTCTTATTCATTTTGATCTCGTGTAATCTAATGTGTGAAGGACCTTCTCCTATATCTACCAAAGGAGGTTCTAGATATTATGTTTATTTTATTTATGATTTTACTTGTTTCACATGGATCTATCTTATGAAACGTCAGTCTGATTATCTCACGATTTTCAAAAATTTTAATGTTTTGGTAAAGACTCAACACTTTGCTACCTTAAAAACATTTCGTTGTAACTTGGCGGTGAATACACTTCTAATGATTTTACCACTTGCATCCACACTTCTCAACACTCGTCATCATCTTCTATTTTATTCCTTCGACTCTACAAATTGCAAATATATTTACTAAGTCGCATTCTATTTTACGCTTTTGCTTTTTATTTAACAAGCTCTCAATGTGTTTAACCGTAACCCTGTCCCTTTGAGGGAATGTTAACATAAGTCCATTTTCTTGTGACTTTTAAGGTTAGTTTTATGTGTATATATAACATATCTCTTGTAACATTTCAATACATTATTAATAATACACTATCTCCTTCGTATATTTCTTTATTTTCTATCCTTACGGTTGGCTTATTCCAGATGAAGAGAGGTGTAATAAAATTGATGAAAAGTGATAATTTTGCATAGAAAAAGTATTGAAGAAATGAGAGGGAAAGAGGTTGGGTTGGTTTGTGATGGTTGATGGCAAAGGTGGTTTGGGAGAGGAAAAGTAAATGAGTGAATGAATGGAAGAGGAAAGTGACGTGCGCCGACTAGCTTACTTTAACCCATTCCTCATCTTTCACTAGAACTGCACTTTTGGCAGCTTGTATTGTACACCCAAATGTCCATTTTCTCTTCCCCCACTTTCATTATTCCTCATTCATACTTATGTGACATCATTGCATTGCACTACGTACACTTCCATCATTTCTTCATTCCTTTTATTTTTTCAAACTTCCCCAAACAACCATAATCAATCTCTTTAATCACTCTTTGCTACTCATTTTCACAGCCCAAGAGATATACACACACAGAGAGAGAAAGAGAAAGCATAGCATTCCCTTTTTCGGATGGTACTGACAAAAACTGTGCGTTTGTTTTTAGGGAAAGGTCATCATGGTTTGTAAGCCACACATCACATAGGGAACATGCAACATATCTCATGTTGGAAAACACACAAGGCTCCCATTACACACACACACACACACCATACACACCAAAACGAAATTGAGTTACCAAAGCTACACAACAACACTATGCAGCAAAATTCATCTCTCTGCGCTCTATCTCCACCTTCAGTTTTTGACAGTTTATCTGAAAAGGACATCAAATTCATAACAGGTTGAATGTCCCTCCTCACTCTCCTGACATTTTTTCTGCTTCTCCCTTTTCATTCTTCTCCTCTATTATTACGCTTACGTAATCTCATACATCTTTCTACTTTCTATTCTTTTGCTCTTCTCAATCATCGCATACCATTCACGGCGCTTTCACAACCACCCACACCATTAAATACCTGCTTATCATATTAAAGACTAATCTTATTTTCATTTCACTTTCTTTATATACACAACCTCTTTTTCTCCTTTTAATCGTAAAACAAACGTATAAAGCTCAGTGTAGGACTAATATTACTTATAAATGTTTCATATAATACACTAACATATATACCATATTAAAAATTTCATTTTAAGACAAGATTATTCACTGCTTATTTGTCAATATTTTAATTAATGAAATTTCAATAAACAAATTACTCGTACGGTGTCCAAGGTGTTCAGTGATTTTCTTGTGTTGATTTGATTGTTTATTTATATATGTACATTATTATATATCAATATTATTGCGAACGTTATTATAAAAACATGATGTTTTGTTTTGGTCTCATTGAATGCTGTTTGACCATGGTTATATTAGGTGTTTTCCAAGAAAGAACAAGACAGAAACCACCCTCAAAATACATCAAGACTATAGGTGCGTGTATCAAAAAGAATATGCATGTATAATTTAAATAATATCTATCTGAATGATCACGTGTTCGTCATCTATCTTGAGAGACTGAGGAAATTAATTATAGTTTGTAGGAATTCATACTAAATATTTATATTCAGTCAAACTAAACAAGAACTCTACTCATTGACTGTCAGATCAGATGATTAAGGTGGAGATTTTTTAAAAGAAACAGCCATGTCTTCCACTTGAGTTGAGACATATACAACAGTTCCGAGTTTGATCTTCTTTGTGGCCTTCAATTTTTATCACTTGGCTTGTATCAAACTGATATTTTCCTAACCTTGGATCGATCATTCAAATGGGTACAAACTAGAAAGAAACACTCCTCTTCTCCCCCACAAAAGAAAACAAACAAAATAGAACCATTGCAACCTTAAAAAATGCAACCAAATTAGAACATCTAAATTAACAAATATAAGATCCTTGAGATACAGAATAGAAGAAAAAAACAGCTTATATATGGGTTAAAAATATAACTAGTGCAGGAAGTTAAACAAATTCGAAGTTACAGACTCGCAGATCTGCCAATATTTGGAAAATTGCACCGAACAACATAATTAGTGCCCCAATCGTAATTCCAAATCCAACTTCTCTGGTTGTTTAAGAAACCCTATTCCCAACTCCAGCTTGATGCTATGCTCATTACTCTTACAAACCTTGCATTCCTCCCCCATTGCACAACCTTGTACTTCTTCGACTCCCAAACCAATCTCTTTGTTCTTACAAATCTTAATTTCCTCACTTTCCCGAGGAACCGAGAGAGGAAGAAACTGGGAAGATGCGAGTGTTGGTTTCTTGTCTCCATTGAGAGAAACCGGAGGGGTCAGTGAAAACGACAAAGTCAAAGAAGGGCTATAAAGTGGAGAACAATGAGCACAATTCAAAAGGTCGGTGTTAGATAGACACGACGATGGAGAAGAGGGTGAAAGATGAGTGGAGTTTGGCATAATGCTAGGGTTAGGTTTAGGACACTCAGAAAGCCATGATGATGAGGGTAAGGAAGATCTCAACCTTGCCCTATCCCTTCTGTGAACATTCATGTGGCCACCCAAGGCTTGAGCAGACTTGAACTCTCTTTTACAAAAGCTACAAGCATAGTTTCTCGCAGGCCATGAACTTCCCCATGAATGCTCCTCAAAGCCAAACCTATCCCCTTTATCCGTGTTTCTGGTGAGATAGTTTCCTTCCATGGAACTCTTTGTCTTGTTCTGTCAAAAATGTAACCTGCAGAAAGAAAGAAAATCAAACATAGTATTGAAAAAATTGACTTTGTTATATGGATCTAGGTAGTTCTTACTTAGTTGTTAGGAGTTCAAAGGTGGTGAATAGAGTGATCCATAAATATGGTGATGTTGAAGCTGAGGTTGATATATAGTCTGAGGCAGAAAGTGAAGATCTTTCTCAGCAGGCGTACTTCATCTGCCACCGTCTCTGCAGGTACTGTATTTGGATATTTGTTTGCAAGTATAATGGAGAAGCTGTGTGAAAGTGGTATTCTCTTTTGCCTTAACCTGGTAAACTCTTGCAAATAATGCTTATACTATATCACACTCTATCTAGTGCCTTTCACCAGAATTTGACTTCTAGAAAACATATACTACTGAATCATCCTACACCATGTACCTATGCTAGTTTAGCCCGCCACACAGACATAGCTTTATTCTTTGCCGTTGATCTGTTAAAAAATTTTAAATTCGGAATAAAAGAGAAAAATGGGTGTTCATTAATCTCTTTCTGGTTAGGGGCAATGGAGTTATTCTATCATAAACTAAAACCACAGTTTGTCAAATATATGTATCACAAATAGATCATCAATTAAAATTGGTGTTAACAAACAGATGATAATGACTAATTAAGAAGGTGCGATTCATGCTTCACAATCTTTAATTTCTAGGTTAAATATTTAATTACGAGTCTTTTTTTTTATTTTATTTGTAAGTCACCGCATAGAAGCTCTTGAGAGAGATTTGGTCTATGATGCTAGTACCATTGAAATTACGGTTACGATTTTACTTTTGAAAGATATTTCAAAATATTAAAGAAAAAAATATATTACCCTTCATGTCTTAGATTTATAGAAGGAAGGAGTTTCACCCGAAAGACTTATCTGAAATTCTTGCGAAAAAGATTTTCAATACAAGGAATATATTTTGGGAGAGACACAACTCTAATAAAACTTGAGCCCAACCACATAAATTATTAACACCACTTTTAATTAAAAATTTTAAAATAATAAATTAATAAATTTTTATTCTTATATAATGTTCTACTTTCTTATTTTTATATGATATAAATCTTTGAATAATAAAAAAATAGTAAGCTAAAGATAAAGATTGGTATGCATATAATTTTGTTTACAGTTGACCGATATTTAACCTAAATTAATAATGTATAAAATAGGATATATAGTAATCATATTAATTTAAATTATCGTTATGGATACCCTTGCTTTCTCAACTTACATATATTTGATTACTTAATTAAAGTGTCAAATCACTATATTTCTAATCACACTAACCTGCATGAAAGTTGATTTAACAATACATATCGCAAGCAAAGGGACAAAGACCCTTCTCTCGAGTTTGTTACTCGCGATAAAATAAAATATTAGGATTAAGTACACATATAGTTTCAATTTTTTTTTTCTTTATGCTTGAAACTCGTCTATTTTAGTTCATATATATCATTTTAATTCTTATACATTTTTTAGTTTCTTAGTTTATGAAGATTAAACAATTATAAATAACATGTTTAAAACTTGAAAAATAGTATATAAGAATTAAAAGAACAACTATAAGAGCCAAATAATAGTTTAACATAATACAGTTTAATATTGAATCAAACTTTATTCATATCTTTTAATAACAGTATTATACATTATATTAACCGAGGATTAAGTCAGTATAGATCATTAATATACATATTAAATAACCTTGACGTAACTCTTATCTATCAATGGATAACCTTTCTTGTTGTAACCAAGCTATCGCGAATCAGTAATGGAAAAGTGTACTGAATAATAAAATCAGTAAAACAAATTATAGTAATCCTTTTATAGGCTATAACTTTCAACTTTCAAAAATACATTTAAAAATACTACTTAAAAAAAAATATTTTGTGTCAATTTTATTTTAAACTTTTATTCATAAAAAATACTTACAAAATTTGTTATGAAAAAAAAAATTACAAGAAATTATTACCATTTCTTTACAAGATATTTTGTATGAAACATTTTTCCTACCAAATTTTATAAAAAATACTTACAAATTTATAATTTTATACGAAATAATTATCAATAAAAGAATCATTTGTCAATTAAAAATTTAAAATAAAATAGTAAAAAAATTATCTCTTCTTGCAAAATTTTTTAACAATTAATTTTTTTAACAAATTTATAAAAAATCTCATAAAATATGAAAATTTTAAATGTAACTAATAAAACAAGTGAATGCACAATATTATTGAAAAAAAAAATGTTTCAGGTGGACACTATATTAATTGAATAAATGGAAAATGGAGAGAGAGAAAATAGACTAGATTTTTTGTTTAAAAAAAATCCTGTGAAGCTTGATTGGTGATCATTATTTCCAATAGATGTCCTATTAGTTATTCAAATATAAAAGAAAAAAATGCCAGAATTGGAACAAATCACGTTGGATGACTATTCGATATTTTGATGATAATATTGATTGTAAATTTAAGTATTTAATGATAACAAATTAGATAAATTCAAGTAGTGTAATGTTATGAAGTTTGTATCTCGGCCATATAATTCATAAACATATGAAATATGTACAATCTTATCTTATATGCTCGTGTTAGCTTTAGACCGATTTTAACTTAGATCGATACAAATTTATAACTAATTTTTAAATTACATTTTGCATTAAAGTGGTTTAAAAAAATAAAATGTAGTTTGCAAATATTAAAGTAGTTTTATAATGTCTCCATGTTAAAAAAATAAAAATAAAAATATAAAAAATTAAAATAATTTATAATTCTTATTTATTGTGTGAATGAAGGGATGAGTGTGAGTGAGAGCACGGGGAGAAGTGTGCAAATGAAAATATGTATGGATGGAATATGAGTGTGAAATAAGGATATGAATTTGAACAAAGGAGACGAGTGTGGGTAAAAAAAGATCAATGTGGATAAAGATATGAGTGTGAGAAAATTTATAAATGTTAATAAAAAAAATTAGTATGAATGAAATTTATATAAAAAATAAGAACGAATGAGTGACAAAAATTGTGATGTTTGTAAAAAAGGAAAGGAAGTTAAGCATTTTTTCAAATATAAAAATGTTTTATCTACTCAAAATCCTCTTAAACTAGTATTCGTATGAATTATTTGACCATTCTTAGGCTAAAACTATTGGTTGAAATTACTATGCATCAATCTTGGTTGATAACTTTTCTAGTACTTGCATATTTTTCTTGCATCAAAGAATAAAAATTTCAAGTCTTTAATAACTTTCTCAAGGTTATTGAAAATGAAAAAAATATTTAAAAATCAAATTTTTAAGAAGTGATCATGAAGAAAAATTTTAAAATGAGTTTTTTTTTAATTTTTTTGTGAAAATAATGGAATATTACATTTTTTTTTTACTTTTAATACACCGATAGAATGGTCTTTTCGAAAGAAAAATTAGATATTTGAAAAAATTAGCAAGAACAATATTAAATGAAAGTAATTTATCTAAATATTTCCGAAGACATGTAATAAGTACACATATTATGTTCTTAATAGAATTCTCATTATGCCTATTTTGCAACTTCCCTTTGAGATTTTCAACTATACGAAAAGAAAAAAAAAATGAAAAGAAATAAGATTTCTCATTTGAAGGTTTTTGGACTATAAATGCTTTTTAAATATTTCAAAATAAAATGTTGGTAAATTTGACTTAAAGGTAGATGAACCTGTATAGAGTTTTTAATAAAATGACTTTAGTAATGGAAAAACTTAATCACGTTTGTCGAAACAAACCATGAGATAAAATTTAGAGTGAAAAGAATCTTTTCTTAATCTTGATAATATAGGATAAATAGACAAGTCAAAAGAATATTTTCCCAATTATTAAAGAAAAGTAAAATGATATATTGGAAGTTAGTATACACTTCCAAAGAAATGGAGAACTTTATAAAAATCTTTCCATTAATTAACCATGTTATTGAAGGTGTATCTGAGAATTTAAAAAAAACAAAGGAAAAAGGTAAGTAATTTATGTTTGCATGTGGCCAATAATTCTCAAATAACAAATATTTCTAAATTAATATTTATGGATGAGAAGTGGTTTTTGGCTATGCAAGAAGAATTACATCCATTTGAAACAAATCAAGTATATGAGATCTTGGCCTAGAACAAATGTTACTAGTAATAAGTGGATGTTTAAAAATAAGCTTGATGAAGATGGTGAAAACTTGTTTTTATATCTAGTTGAACAACCAAGAAAACTTGAAGCCACCAAAATTCTACTTGTTTTTATATCTAGTAAGGAATTTAAATTATTTTTACACTAATAAATGGTGAATATTTTAAGTCAATAATATGTGTTCTATAAATATTAAAATACACTTCCATATTAAAAAAAAAAAAAAGCTTAACCGAAGTTATGGATTAAATTTTGTGAAAGACATGGAAGTGTCCAAGTGTTGGTTGGATTGGGAGTCCCACAGAGTGTGTTGTCTTGGTAAAAAAGAAAGAAAAAAAGAAAGTGTATTATCTTTTTGCCCCTGAACATAGCCAAGTGAGGAAATAGTAGAAGAAACAGAGAAAGTAGCAGGGCAATGCAAACGCAGCGAGGGAGCGTTGACACACACCCAAAGATCGAATCCCGATGAATTCCGTCTGTGATGGTGGCGCCACCGTAATCCCGGGTCTCCCAAACGACGTCGCGGCGTGGATCCTCTCCAAGGTGCCATACTCGCACCACGCGAGACTGAAAAGCACTTGCAAATCATGGAAACTGCTTTTGTCTTCGAGATCGTTCCTAAACTCTTTGAATAAGAGGAACCATCTTCTCTGCATCTTCCCGCAGGACCCATCGATCGCGTCGCCGTTCCTCTTCGACCCCAACGCGCTCGCCTGGTGCCCGCTCCCTCCCATGCCCTGCAACCCCCACGTGTACGGCCTCTGCAACTTCGCCGCGGTGCCTCTTGGGCCCCACCTTTACGTTCTCGGGGGTTCCCTCTTCGACACGCGCTCCTTCCCAATCGATCGCCCCTCGCCCTCCTCCGCCACCTTCCGCTTCAACTTCCACGACTTCTCCTGGGAGCCACGCGCCCCCATGCTCACGCCGCGGGGCAGTTTCGCCTGCGCCGTCGTCCAGGGGCGTATTCTTGTCGCCGGCGGGGGGTCGCGCCATACGATGTTTGGGGCTGCTGGGACTAGGATTCGGTCGGTTGAGCGGTACGAGGTGGGGAGAGACCGGTGGGTGGCGATGGATCCGCTGCCCGGGTTTCGGGCCGGGTGTGTGGGGTTTGTTGGCGGGGGAGGGAGGGAGTTCTGGGTGGTGGGAGGGTACGGCGCGTCGCGGACCATATCCGGGGTTTTTCCGGTGGATGAGTATTACAGGGATGCAGTGGTGATGGGATTTGAGGGTGGGGCGTGGCGGGAGGTTGGGGATGTGTGGGGGGACGGGGAGAGAGTGAGGGTTGGGAAGATTGTGGTGGTGGATGATGATGAATGTCCCACGCTTTTCATGCTTGATGGGAACGAGATTTTGAGGTACTTTTCGGCTTGTACTCACGAATTACATTGGGATTCTGTGGTTTTGATTGTTTTTGGTATCGTGTTTCATTTAATGTGAACTGACTTGGTAGTGTTGTGGTATTGGGAAATGGGATTATGAATTTTTTTTTTTAACTTTCGGGATCAGTGATGGAATGTTTGTGAGTAGATTGTTCTGTTTGTTACTATCGTTGAATGTTGGTCTGGTGTAAAACAGGGCTGGTTGAGATACTATTGGGTGATCATTCTTTCTGCTATTTTGCATTATGGTTTTGCTAAGTGGAATTGGAACAAGTATGTTAACTGTTCAGGTTGTACCTTTTATGATGGTGTTGGAATAAACTTTTTTTCTAAGACAAAAAAGGTTTGATGAGAGGTGTAATCATCTTGGCTTGTGAGTTAAACTAGTTCCTTATACATATTTCAAGTTTTAATCAAGAATAATGATTTTACTATTGCCGGACAAGTTTGTGCTTTGTGCTTGGAATTGGAGCCTTTTCTCTTTATTGTTAAGCTTGACCTGTCAATAATACGGTAGTTGCTGATTTTCCACTGAGAAATTGTTTTCAGGCCCTTGTTTGGTGTCTGGTAGTCAAAATTACCCTCCAGGTTGTAGAATCGTACGTTTAAATGTTGTGTCATATTCTGTGATTCTGTTCACCGGTGAGGACACAATTTTCTGGAATTGGAGATGAATCATGCTTTTACTTGTAATGTAATAGCTCACTTTGAATCTTCATTTCTTGCTATCCTCTAATTTCAACGAAAAGCATTTTCTGGGTTGGTCACCACAAAATATATCATTTTCACCCCTCTAAAACTTACGCACCTAGACTTTGACCATTCATTTCAGTGTACTTAAACCAGATATCACTTTTTCCTTTCAAAGTATCATATCTCTATGCTTCACTGGACTATGTTGCTATGTTACTTCTGCTAGGCAATGTAGTGTAACTGAGACAGGTGATGATGCAACTTTGATTCAGAGCTTTTGGGATGTCGGACTTCTACTAGGCTCAATTTTGTGGTTTTTTGCTTCTCCTGATTCTGGTTTGTGTGTTTTGTTGCACACATTCTTTGTTGGGTTTACTGGTTTGCGTGGCTCGGACTGACTGAGTGTTGGTTTTCCTGGTTGTACATTTTTGCCCCATGTCATTTCTTGTTGCCATTTGGTATGTCTTTAGTAGTAGTTAGAACCTGGAAGCATTTTTTTGATTGAAGGATTGTCTCTGGTAGGTTATACTGTTAGAGGCCTTTGTCCTATTTATTTATTATAAGGCTGATGCAAAATAATTGAATGTGTGTTTTAAAGATGTTAAAAAATGTGTTTAGATAGTTGCATTATTGTGTTTTGAATGAGAATGTGTGGTTGAAGATTATTGACGATTTTTGATGATGAATACACCTTGCAGATATGAGATGTGTTGCAATCGTTGGGTATACGAGTGTCGTGTGCCAAGAAAAGCTCCTTACAATTCGTCATTTGGTTTTGTAGTATTAGCGGGGGAGCTGTATGTAGTGACACACTTATGCGTTGTTGATTTTTCAGAAACACGAAGGTCGAGACAGCAAAAGAGGGCAGGAACAGTGTTCATTCAAATCTATGACCCAAAAAATAAGAGCTGGAGATCTCTAGTTTCGAAATCACCTTTCAATTATCCAATAGATATTAATAGTGCTGTATTCAGCTCAATTTCTCTATGAATTATGCTCTTGTATAGTATAAGAAGGATCATTGCTTCCAACCTCCTTACTTACTTGTATATGTCTGTATTTATCATATCTTCATCAAGGGGAGGAGTAACCTATTACACCCTCTTTTATAAACAATTTTTTAATCCTGTTACTCTATTATTATTCACTTTAATGTTAGACTCTGTTCCCGTGGGCTACAAGGAAACACAACATTTCAACACCTGTTCAATTATTACAAATCAATATCATATTCTAATAACTGGGTTTGGATATGTAAATTTACTAGAAAATCAAACAAAAGTATTTCATTACACTTTCTTTGTTATACATTTTATATGGTGCAAAGATTAAAGAAAAAAATGAATCATACTCAGATTATACATTATATATAATTGATCACGTAAACACAAATAATAATTAAATGTTTTAAATTATATTGCATTATATTATAATAAAATGAATAATTAAAATAAAAGTTAAAATAATTAATAAAATAATTTTTCCTGATTTATATTTCTTGATATATATTTTATATTACAAAAAACAAATGATTAAAACAATAAATAAAATAGAATTTATTAATTAATTAATTTAAGTTTTGATTATTATTTTAATATATTTTATTTGAAATATAATTTTTTCTCTATTAAATTTTTTTAATAAGTTTTTATTTCAACTTAACAAAATATAACTAAATTTATATTTTGAAAATTTATCTTTTCAAATTAAATTATTTTTAAAATTTATTTTATAAATTATCTTCTAAATATATTAATATGCAAATAAATTTATTATATCATATCAATGAAATATACTTCCAATTTCCCTCTCAATTCAAATAATCACCGTAATTTTTTTTATTTCATTTACCTTCTGCTTCCGTAAGTCTTGTGACCCATTAAATGAACGTGATCATTTTCCACCCAGTGAACATCTTAGGTGGACACGCATCATACCGTCTCATTAAATCCTTATAAACTTACATAAATGTTTTAGTTGAAATAAATTTATTAGTTCAAAATCAAATATGTGATTGTACTTAGAGATGACAAATAAATTCGTCTCCGTGGGTATTACTTGAATCTGTCACTGTTTTGACGGAAAATCTCTACATTGATTCGATATGGATATGGGAAAGCCTTGACTTTTTCAATTGGTATGGGGATGTACATCTCCTCGCCATAATACTCGTCCCTGTCATGTCTCCGTCTCTGTTTAAATTATTAAAATATTCATAATTAATTAAGTAACTATATATATATATATATATATATATATTACAAGTATTCTACAATAAATTATGTAGCTGCACGTAAAGAAATAAGGTATAATACAACTAATTCTTACTTCTTAAAAGCTAATTTTTGTGACATCTAGTGAATATGAGATCTGTTAGAGAAAGAAGATGTGCTTAAAATTTTGTAACGAAGGGGGCGAGGAATTAGCAGTCAACGGCCATGAGTTAATAAGTCAACGTCCATGAGTTAATAAGTCAACGTCCATGAGTTAATAAGAGTATGAGGACCTACTCATATTTATTGATAATTAAGAAGAAGCCACGTACATTCACAAGAAAGGGACACATTTCTTCGAAAATTTCAATCCAATTGGTCTTGTAGTTTACTTCATTAGAAGACCTATGGGTTTTCTCACCCTTTTCTTCAGATTTATTTATGTATACAATGTATTAAAACTAATGAATAATTATAACTATAAAAATAACAAATTAAACATCAAATTATAATTTAAAGTTTTTTTGTAATACAAATTTTATTATTTAATATCTTAATCTGAGAGTTATTTGGCACAATTATGTGGAGTTTAGTCATGGATATTGAACGGTTTCAATTATATGTTTGAATGTTGACAACTACAAAATCTTGCTCTTAATAGAAGTTGTAAGACATCTAACAACTTATTTTCTCTTCATTTCAAATTTCAAATTTTCAACAAATAAATTATGAATTGAATAGGTGGGGAAGGTGTCAAATCAAAGGCAAGTTTGAAAAGGGTAGTGAATGGAAACATACTGGAGTTTAGGAATAAGAACCGGGTGGGATGGGAGCAAATTTACTTATATTATTTTTATTTTTTAATCTTTATATTTAATTAGTAAGAAAATTTTGTCTCATATTTATTTTTATCTTGAAATAATTATACTTGTGCTTAGTATTTTTTTTTTAATATTAATCGAATAATTTGTTTATAGAAATATCACAACAACAAAAAATATTTTAAAGTATTTAATATTAATACGATATAAGTTTTTCCATCAATGTCAAATTAAAAAAAAAATATATTTGTATAAAATATTTGGAGAAAATGTCAAATAATTATAAAAAAAATAATCAAATACGTATTTTAAAAATAAATTTTCGTATTTTAATAAATTTCAAACAAAAATAAGTATAAATCATACTTGTATTTATATCTATTTAATTTCGGAAAACAAGTTCACATATATTCATAAAGATAGATTCATTTATTATCTCTATATCATGTCATGAGATTAAATATATAAAAAATAAATTTTGTAATTATGGATTATGGTTAGCCTTGTATTGTTGTTAGAGATGGCAAATAAATTTGTCTCCGTGGGTATTGTCCGAACCTGTCTCTGTTTTGACGGGAAATCCTCACATTGACTGGGTATGGATATGGGTATGGGGAATCCCCGACTTTTCTAATTGGGTATGGGGATGGGTATGAGGATAGACATATCCCCGCCATAATACTCGTCCCTGCCATATCTCCGTCTCCATTTAAATTATTAAAATATTTATAATTAATTAAGTAACCATATATATATACATATATATATATATATATATTCTATTTTTTATTTATTCTAATTATTGGGTTTGTCATGAAACTCATTTGCATCTCCAATATATTTTTCATCTTATCATAACTTTTATGTAATTATGTTAAAATGATGTATGTGAATTAAAAAAATTTAATGTCTCACATTTGAATATTTTTATTATTTTTTAATATTTTTATTTATTGTATATTTTCCTTTTGACATGAGAATGTTTAATACTCTCAATTTAAGTGTTTAATAGCATAAACCTTTCATTTACTAGGTAATATATGTAACGTCCCAATTAAATAGATAAAATCAATTTAAATAAATGCCACATATATTAAATATCCAGAGAGTGCGGGAAGACGAAATATGACGTACACAGTACCCCAAAGTATCCATAACAAAAGGAAGAGACTCCAAAGGCCTAAACGAGATACAAAAACTCGCCAAGAGCGAGAGAAACTACTACTACTACTAAACTCCAATGCTGAGGCCCCCATAATGAGCCTGATAGGCGCCCAAGGTATCATCAAACCGCAACATCTCTATTATTACCACTGCTAGAGGTTCTCACATCTGCTCACATCAACAAGGTTGATGATCATCGCAAAGGAAGAAACCATACACAATCATACAAATAAGCAAAGGGTAAGCTAGTGAAAAAGTTCTCAAATCATACACTCAACATACAATTTCATATTCAGGCATAAATGGCAGACATACAAGGCACCAAAACCATATAAGACACCAAAACTTGACTATCTGGATACATTCAATGAGGCACCACCACGAGACAGTGGAATTACGTCCTAGCAGTGAGGCGTCACCGTGAGGCCTTCGCAGAATTATACCCTTACAAGAGGTACCACCACATGGCCTTCGTGGAATTATGTCCTGGCCTTGAGGCACCACCACGTTACCCTCGTGGAATAACGTCCTGATCTCGAGGCACCACCGTGAACCCTCACCTCGAGGTTCGTGGAATTAGGTCTTATTGTTGAGGGACCACTAGGGACTCCCCTTAGAAGGGTCCACGAAATTACGTCCATATGATGAGGCACCACCACGAGCCCCGCTACAAGGGTCATGGAATTATGTCCTACATAAACCTTACTCATACATTATCAATCAGTCATGAAGTTCTTACGCATACCATTAACACGTCCTTTAGTATGGGTGATCAACCATCAAATATATCTCATGCCAAGCTCATTTCCAATTCATTTATTCTTCCCCATACATACATAGTACATGCATATCCACCCCTTTCGTACATAATAAGTCAATGAACCAGCCAATCAAACAACCATCAACATTCATGAAACAAAGCATAGCAAAAACCCAAAAGAGGTCTCGCTTAAGCTGGAGTCCTCGTTCAGGCGAGAAGAGTGCTCTCACTCAAGCAGCAGACTCTCGCTTAGGCGAGACTGCAACAATGGCTCCTGGAGAATTTCGCGAGCTCTCGCTTAGGCGAGGCTGTCTCGCCTGAGCGAGACAGTTCGTCGCTCAAAACACAGCCCCTCGCCTGGGCAAGCGCTCAAGTAGAAAAAAACTAGGCGAGTTCCTGTTATTCTCGCTTGGGCGAGATGAGCTCGCCTGGGCGAGTATATCAGTACTCACCACTGAACCACGTGTATTCAATCAGGGACTCACTCACAACAACACCCAAAGCATTTTCGTACCATAAAAAACAACATACTATCACCAAAACACGAAACAGGACCAAAGCACACCAACAGTGAATCAAAACATGAAGTTTAGCTTCCCTTACCTTGAATGGGGGCACTGAAGTTCACTGAGAAAGGGAAGGTACGACGATCCAAACCAGCGCAGTAAAACTGGAAAACAGATGTATTACTAAGCCTACTGTTTTAGATTCAATCTAACAGAGACCAAGGCACAGGAATGGAAAGAGAAGGGTAAAGTCTAAGTTCAACTTACCCGAATGAGACCTTAGAGTGAAACGACGGTTGCTCGGAGAATGCCCTAGCAGAGCTCTATGTTCAGCTGCAAGGGGGGTAGGGGAACAATCTTCTCTGAAAATTAGCAGAATGAGGCGTTAGGGTTAGGTTTAAGTGTTTTGGGCACTTCTTGGGCTGGCCTTAGGCCCAACAGATTGGGGCAGTCCCTTAGTTATTAGGGCAGAGAAATAAATGGGCTTTACAATATAAAAAAATTCTTTACTTATTGTTATTAATTTTTATTTCATTTGAAGAACTTTTGTTTCGCTAAACAATTTTCGTTATTTCTCAACCATTGAGTATATATGTTGATATTTGAAAAGTTTTCTTAGATCTCTAAGGTAGTTTTGATCTTATCATACCCTTACTTATAAATTTATTTTTCTTTGTGCGATTTCTTTCGATAGTCTCTCAAATTGTTTCTAAGACACACATTTGTTAATTTTGTAATATTTTTATTTGTTGTTTATTTTAATCATATACAATATTATTTCGATATATTTTATCTAATTATTTTTATTTTCTAACTCATTATCAATCATACTGTAATTTTTCACTATAATTGTATAAATAATGTTTATTTACTATAATACAAAAATTTAATGTAATTGCCATGAATTTTTTTTACCACCATCCAACATACATTGAAGTTCAAAAGGTATAACATCTATGTCAAAATTTTATTATTATGTTTATTATTTGTTCTTTGCGTCATTTTAATCAAGTGATGTATTATAACTTTTATTAGTGTATAAAAAAGAGATTCATTAAAATTTTAAAAATTGAAGTAAACAAACATTTAAAATATATTTTAATTTGAATATTTGTTTTCCTTTTATATTTTTTTTTAAAAAATATTTTTAAATTGTATCAACTAAGTTTTTGCAGTTTGCAAATTTAATAAATATTTTGGTTTTGATGAAATTTTATTTGGTATTCTAATATAAAGTGTAAACAATTATAATTTATTTCAAAATATTTGATATCACAGAAACAACCATCCTTCTATATTTGATAATATTATGTTTCCTTTACCGTAATTTTTTATTATTTTATAAAAATTAATTAAAATTAATATTGAAGTAGTAAGAAAACGGGTATAGGCATGAGTACGAGATTATACCCGTTACCCTGTGGGGATGAGGATGGGAAAAAAATTTGATACCCGTTGAGTTTGGGTTTGGGAATGTGGATGAATTTTTTCTACGGAAATGGGTATGGGATAGCGAAACTCGTCCCGCCCCACCTCGTTGCCATCCCTAATTGTTGTTATTAGCCTAGTAGCAAATTAATTTATGAATTTGTACAGTTTTTTAATTGACTTTTTTTGTTTAACTGTTGCTAGGGAAAAAAAATTATTTGAGATAATTTTGTAAGTTTACATTAAGATAGTAAGGTTAATTACTATAGGTTGATGGCAAATTTTGGTAATCTACAGAAAATGTCATAATTTTTAAGATATTTGAATTTCTTAAGTTTAATTTTTTAGTATTTTGTTAGGATAAATTAATTTAAATTTATTAAATTCTTATATTTTGTTTTTAAATAAAGTATTTAATTAGTTGAAAAAAAATATTTTATCATAGATTTAGTGTGGTCCTCCGTACTTTATAATCATTTACTTATTTATTTATTTTAATAAAATTTTATGTGACGAAAATATTGATTGACTTTGTAAGAATAACTTTAGAATGATCCTTAACACGAGTTTATTCAAAAATAAAAATATCAAATAATTTTTACTGATTTTAAAATAATAATGTTAAGAAAAATTTGTCATTCACGGTTACTATTATTTATTGATGACAATTTGTCTAATATTTTTTCAACTTGACAAAGTTTTAATTTTTTATATTAGTCAAAATTCTTTTTCAATTATATTCATCATAATTAGTTAGACTCACATAATTTGAGGTTCATTATTTTTTTGTCAAACTTTTTACTCATTTTTTTATTAATGTGTACCAATTCCACATGTTATTGAAAAAATTGTTTTCGGTTGCCAACACTAGTGTAAACATACCTCTCAATATCATTGAATAACAACGTTTCACAAGCCAGCCTATTACATGTTTACAATTTTGTAAATAAGGAAAACATTTTACAAAAGTTGAAACATTGGGTTTATTTAAGGGAAATGTCATATCTTTTGGCAATAGGACTCATTGCAAGCAAGGGATGCAATATAAGTGATTGCAAGGTTGGGAGAATCAAATTTTTTGGGTGTTGTTGTTGGAATCTTTCCTTCGTCGACTTTCATTTTGTTTTGGGTTCTGTATGTGGGGAGTAGTGCTGGATTAAGTGGGGAGTTTTTCTTAATATTATGAACATTAGTAACAATTTTTTTAATGCAAAATATGAAACTTAAGTGTTAAGACAAAATGTTCATTGTCATCGTATCACAGGACCAAACTATTCTTATTATTTTGAACATCAGTTGCAGTAATTCAATGAAAAAATATAAAAATGGAAAATATAAAACTTGAGAGTCAAGAGAAAATGTTCATTGTCATCATATGATAGCACAATAATATTCCAGGACTACTAAATGTTAATTGGATGAAGATGATGGAAAAATGTCTATAATTAATGAATGAGGAATGTGGGGACTAATGATGGATTAAGTGGGAAGTTAAGATGGACATTTTGATCTTGAGTTATGAACAACAAAAATAAACTATTTTCATGACGACTAAATTGAATAACAGCTTATTTGGATTGTAAACATTACAAATTGTCCCATAAGTAATGTAAATGGTATTTAGGGAGTCGTGCTAGATTAACTGGGGAGTTATTGTAAATTTTTTGATTATCAGTTGCAATAACTCAATGGAGAATATAAAACTTGTTAACACTGTACATTGGTTGTCATGCATCCATAACACAAAATTAATTCCGTCACCATCAAATTGTAAAGTACCTTATTTGGATGATGGTAATGAAAAAAATGTCCCATATGTATGAAGTATTTGGGGAGTTGTACTGGACTAAATTGGGATTTATTCTTCATATTTTAAACATCAGTTGTAGTAATTTTATGCAAAATATCAAACTTAAATATTAACACAATATGTTCAATGTAATGAAACCATAACTATTTACATAAGTACTAAAATGAAAAACAACTTATTTGGATTCAAGTGATGAAAAAAATACCATAAGTTATGTATAAGGTATGTAGGGAGTACTCATGGATTAAGTGGGGAGAAATGTTGGATATTTTGGTCATTTATTGCACTTATTAAACTTTAATAAGTACAAAAACTCCATTGCAACTCCCCATGTATTTGCATATTGCTCCCCACATATTTGTTACTGTTGTTGTATTATGTTTTTTTAAAGACTGACTCCAATGAAGTATTTTGTTGTTGATAAGGACTTCAATGTAATCTTTTATCCATATTATCTACAATGCAACTTCCTACTTATTATCACATGGCTCCCGACATATGAGTCAATGGTGGTGCCATTTTTTTTTTCGTTAAGACTAATACCAATTGACTTTATTTTTGTTCATAACTACCCCAATTACATGTTTTTGTCTATATTGGGTACAAAGAACATGGTCATTCATAATTTGCAAATTGTGAACAATGTGTACAAAAACTTTAACCCAACTCCACACTTATTTGGCCATTGGTCCCCACATTTGTATGAAAGTTGTTGTGTTTTATTTTTATTTTTTTGTGAAGATTGTCTCCAATAAATTATTTTGTTGTAATTTTTATGGTCTATATTAGATACATAGTATACATTGTTGATAATTATAATAAAATTCAT
>Ga0214543_1001207_pt1 | contig 49184 bp, 18 predicted proteins | sample CNSS2metaG_FD_160094 | JGI IMG/M metagenome (GOLD analysis project Ga0214543, IMG submission 160094) | Root nodule microbial communities from cowpea collected in UCLA plant growth center, Los Angeles, California, USA - CNSS2 | ecosystem: Host-associated > Plants > Roots > Nodule | place: USA...
AACAAATATAATTAAATAAGTAATTTTCAACATCCAATTTAGTGAATAAATATTTATCTTAAGGCGTAAAAAAGATAAATTATAGTAGAATGGAACTACTATAGTACACATATTACAGAACCACACACTAGATAATTTGTCAAAGTTCATTTGTTTAGTTATTCACATCGATGCAAGATAAATGTGTTTTGTGACAATAGCGCAAGTTGGACTGTTTCTATTTTAATAAAAGAGCAGTTTCAGGTATCCACAGTTAACTGAACTTAATCTTTAGAGGTTCAATTTTTTTAAGCTGAACTGTATAATAATTCAATTCAGATTTTATTATAGTTGGTTCAATTATTATAGTTTAATTTGGTACAGTTAATCCATAGTTTAGTACAATACAATTAATTTTGTCCAGCCCTAGTTGTAGCATTGCAAATATTCACCCAATCTCATATCTCTTCTACTTTTTTATATTTGTGTTATTAATTATTTGAAGAAAAAATATACTTTGATTTTTATTTTTTATTTTTGACGTGATTTAATATAGATTATTAATTTTTGTAAAGAAAAAGATAATAATATTCTTATTATTTTCTTTTCTTTATCTCTCCTATATTACGTTAATATTTGTTCATTGTGTCGTGCTATTATTTTATGTATTTATTGTTTATGCTCTTAGTTTTTGTTTGGACATGGGAAAGTACAAGGAAGCAAATAAAAATTTTGATCCATGTGTGCGTTTGGTGGCTAATAGAGATATGATAATACGTGGGTCTGTCTAGTATATAGCAAAGTCTTACTGTTTACCATTAACATAATCTCTGTTCCATCTGAATCTTAACCATTGATTAATATAATAAATTATGTGATCAATGGTTGGATTTCTGGTGGCCACAGCCGAATTTCAATTACGGAAAACTAAAGGATGGCCCAAAATATCGATATTTAAAAGGAAAATTTTACACGAACACTATTAAGTTTTTTTTTAATCCTTGTAGCATATTCAATAAAAAAATAATTTTAATTTTGTAATAATTTTATATTTTAAAATAAAAATTAGGTGTGCACTAAAACATAAAACATGGGTGTTTATCTATCACCACCTTATTTAAAGTTCATCCAGAACAGTAATGTTTGATTTAGATGTGAAAAAATAATGAGGCGAAAAAAATAATGAAAAGTAGAATGGTTTAAAATAACGCAAAGTAGAATGGTCTAAAGTAAATAAAATTATGCGTGTCTCCTGCCTTGGGTGGCTAAGAAGCATGATAATATGTGAGTCGGTCGAAGTATATAGCAAAGTCATACCGTGTAACATTTCCATAATTTCTGTTTCATCTAAATCTTAACCATTACATAAATATTAATATTTTAATTTGGATCTGACACATATTTATAATACAATATTTAATTTATAAAACAATAATACTATATTAATTTATAAGTTTTATTTTGGTTTTAACAATATTTAATAAATATAATTTTAATTTATATTTACATAATAATAATATATTTATTAAATTTTTTGTTATGCATATATCATTATATTTTATTAATTTTAAAATAAACAAACGTCTCCCATGTGGGGTATATGACATTGATATCATTTTGCACTTGGGACTAAAATAATAAGTAAATAAAATTTTGGATGTATATATATGTTCGGTGTGGTATATATCATAGATATGATAATATGTGGGTCTGTGTAGTGTATAGTAAAGTGTTATCGTTTACCATTTGCATATTTTGTTTTTCGTCTAGATCTTGACCATTGATTAATAAGAACAAATAATATGAATAAAAAAGAAAAAGTACGTGATTGAAGGTTGCAATTGTGGTGGAGAACCTTGTGCCGCAGAGGATCTTGTCTCATTAAGCCGGGGACGGGAGACATCCGACTTTACTTATGATAGTGATATTTGGTACAAGTCAGAGTAGCGGACTTTTATTACCCTTGTAGCGATAAATATATGAGCATTGAGCACAAAAAACATACCACTACTCATCTCTATTTTCTACATTCCCCATTCACACATATGGCTGGTGCTTATAACGGACCACGGAGGCATGTTTCCGGCAATGAGACGAGGAATAGTGACGAGGTATTCTCTAACGTTTGTTTCACTGTTTCTAATACTGTCATGTAACGTTTGATGGGTTGTTTATGCAATGAAGATAGGAAAAAGTGGAAGGTGCGGGCGCAAGCAAGGGGTGGTGAAGAAGATGCTTGTGTGGGTGTGGAGGACGATCACTTTCAACATCAAGAACGAAGCAATTGCTTCTGCTAATAAGTAACTCAACGTTCAAACATCACATGTAATTAATTATAAACTATACTCAAATCTCATTATAAAGCTGTTTCTGCTTCTGTTTTCAATTTGGATTATGAAATTGAGATCTACAATATTACTACTTTTGTAGAATTCATATGTTGGGACAATTTATTAAAAGTGGAGCGATTCAAGTTTTAATTTTTATAAATAGATAAATTATAACAAATTTATTAGGGAGAGAGTTTGACAAATTGAAGCCCTACTGGTTAACCATAATTCAATGATCGATAAAATAAGGGTTAAATATGTTTTTGGTCCTTTAATTTTTGTGAAAATTGAAATTAGTCATTCTTCAAAACTTGGACACTATTCAGTCCTCCAACTATAGAAATATGTGAATTTAGTCATTTTAACCAAATTTTGTTAAGTTTGTTTGATATTCCAAACGGATTTTGATAAAAAAAATAATATTAATACTACTACTAATAATAATATTAATATTAATACAACTACATATATAAAGGGATAAACATCTTTGGTATCCTTTTTATTTTATCAATTTTATCATCTTAATTATTATATTTTAAATTTAAATAATTATTTATAATAAAAAAAATATTTTTCAGGTTTATTATTTTATTAATTTTAGTAACTATTTTTTTAAATTGAAATAATTGTTCAAATATAAAGATAAATGAATAACAAAACAAATAAAAATGACAAGTAATTGAAACATGATTCTTAAATAGTAAATAAAAGTAAAATGTGTATCTAACAATAATAATAATAATAACTATTATAATAATTATATTTTTTATTAATAACAATAATAATAATAATAATAGTAATACAATAATAGAAATAATTATAATTAATAATAATGATAATAATATTTATAGTTGATAGTAATAATGATTATTAATTATAGTTGATAATAATATTCCGTGACGAATCTTGACCAATAATTTTGGAGGAGCCAAAATCATTTATAGTAAAAATTTTTGAACTCATCAATAATTTATTCGGAATAAAAATCTCCAGTTATTATTAGTTTTTCAATGTAAATAACCATATTGTGTTCAAGAAATTCATCTTCCATCTTATTTCAAATTTTGTTTCGATAATCGTCGTTGTAGAAATGAAACATTAAGAGTTAAATAAAATAAATTAGATAATCAATCAATTAAAATATCTTTAATTTATTTGTTTTTGTCAAATATTGACATAATTCAATAATGATTGACAAAACCTTCAAATTTGAATGGGTATGAACATCAACAATGAGATGTTGGAGTGAAATTTTAAACTAATCATATATTTATCAATATACCTATTTTATTTTTTTTAAGTTTAAGACAAAAAAAATAATTTATCATAATCTAATAAATATTGAGATGTAATTACTAACAAAAATATATAATAGTAATAATATTATATATTACAAATAAGAGTAATAACTTTACTACTAATAATGTTAATAATACTAATAGTAATAATATATAATAGTAACATATAATAATAATAACAATTATTATTATTATTATAATACTAATATTTGTTATAAATAATATTTATAATAATTAGAAATACTAATACTTATAAAAAATATTACAAATAATAATATTATAGTTGAAATCATAAATAAATAAAAAAATAAAAATAAATTGATTTTTGTAGGATTTGAACCCGAGTCCTTTTGTATCATAATTTTAAAATGACAAAAAAACTAATTTTTATGATACGTGTCAATAAAAGAAAATGGGTAATGTAGTAATTTTGGTAGTATCTTCTTTTCTTAACATATAATAGATCATTAGAGAAATAAATATAATTTTAGACTTTAAATTTTCATATATAATTTCGTCTTTTTCTAAAAGTTTGTACTAATTTGATCTTGGATGTCCTCTTTCTCTAAAAGTTCATATCAATTTGATCTTCATATTTTATTAATGCCTGAGTTACTTCTAAATTAATTATTTTAAAACTATTAAAAATCATTTTAGATATACTTATAATTTTGGTGTTATAAGATATTATATTAAAATTTTGCTACCTACAAATACTTTCTTACGAAAGAATTACTTGTAATTTTGACTCTTCATTATAGATGAAAATACGTAAATATGTTCTTAAATAAATATCAAACTCATCCAAATCGCATACACTCTCACAACTTTTGTGGAAGGTTTAGCAAATATGGAGGGAGACTCGATTTGAGACACCTTGTATGTGAGTGGATTTAGGGGATTTGGAACCATGGTGGATTTTGGAACTACACTAAACTAATTTTAATTTGTAATTTAATTCTTTTACTTATTATTTTACCTATTGTTTAAATAATATTATCTACCTATTTTGTCTCCCTACGTCACTTCATCAGTAGGTAAATTTTCTAATGGATCCATTTTTACTTTTTTTTTTCTCATTAGTAATAAATAATGATTTAAATACGCATTTGATCCATATTTTTACTATGTTTGTTCAATTTAGTCTTCATTTTCGTTTTGTGTTCAATTAGGTTCTTAATTTTGTCAAATTTTGGTCAATTTGGTCATTTTTATTAACGATGTTTAAATAATTAATGTTTTTTAACACTACATGCCACATGTCAGCTACTGGTTTTTTAATTTTATCTTTTAAAAAAAATTAAAATTTTTTAATTTCAAACAAATTACCCACGTGTAAAGTCACAATTGTGTCACGTATCAATACAAGTGTCATGTGTCAGTTTGTGGTTGTATTATTTGTTTTTGTTCAATTTAGTCTTGATATTTGTTATTTTTATATTTTAGATATTAAAATCTAAAATGTTTTGTATTTAAATGTTAATTTTATAAATATTAGTTTACTTTTCTAAAATATTTCTAACATTTGAAATACTTTTAAGTATCAATTTTAAAAGTATCAATATTTAGAATATAAATATTAGAAAAAAAATTAATAATTATATTCTAATAATATTTTAAATAATTGTATTATATTTAAAAATTAAATATAATAATTTTCTTCAATTTATAATTAAATTTAATAATTTATAATTGAATTTAAAAAATAATTAATAAAAATGTCAATTTCATAAAAAATATTATAATTTTTATAAAAGATATTAAATTTGGTGTCAAAATGAAAGAGGCAAAATTATTTCATTTTAATCAAAATTGGGACGAAAATGAAGAAAAATAACAAATATAAGAACTAAATTGAAAAAAAAATGATGAAGATATTATATTAAATAAGGACAAATATTTTTTTTTTAGATTAAAAAAAATTAAAAGATATTATATTAAAATTTTGCTACCAACAAATACTTTCTTACGGAAGAATTACGTGTAATTTTGATTCCATATTGTAGATGAAGATACGTAAATATGACATTAAATAAATACTAAATCCCTCAAAATCGCATACACTTTCACAATTTTTGTGGAAGGTTTAGCAAATATGGAGGGAGACTCGATTTGAGACACCTTGTGTGGAGAGGCGGAACTTCTTTATGACTAAGTGCAGCCGGCCATGGCTCTCCCAAGTTTTTAATTTTATTGTTTATACATATTTATATGTATTTTAAATTTAAATTTATATATTATTATAGTATTTTAATTAATATATATATATATATATATATATATATATATATATATTATTTATATAATTTTATTATTTAAAAAGTAAAATAAAAATTAATTTGATGGACCTTGATTAATAAATGGATTAAAGTTTTATATCTAGTCATAAGATTTTTTCACAACAAACCATTAAAAAGAGTGTGAAAGTAAAAAGACAGATAGATTGAGAAATAGAGATGGGAGGACAGAGAGAAAGAAAAACAAATACTCAGAATATTTTATGAATCTTATATAATTAAGAATGTCAATTGGTTTATTATTTTCCAAACCTGTAATTTTCCTTAAGATATTTAATTCTGAAATTAAATCAAATCCATCAATATCCAACGAATTATCATGTTTTAAAGATTTTTCAATATTTAAGCATTTTTCTTTCAAAAATGAAATATCTACACACTGTAATATACAAGACATTTGCCCTTTTTTGTTTATAGCTCTTTTTTGTTATGCAACTAAAGTCTCAATTCTTCTTTTCTTTTGAATTTTTGAATAGCCTGATTCAAATTTTCTAGTTGACATATCTATATTTTTTTATGGTTAAATTATTCATTTGGTCCCAATTTTCGTATGTAAATTTGAATTTGGTCTCTCAATTTTAAAAAGTGTTAACTAGGTCCCTAATTTTGATAATTTGTTTCAATGAAGCCCCTTCCGTTAAAATGGCAGAAATGGCGTTAAGAGCACAGTGACGTGGAAATGTTAGACTGAACTGAACAGTGAAGTAGCACGTTAAATGTGGTACACATGGAATTTTGAAATACTGTAATAAATAATTAATTTTGAAAAAACGTTGAACGTTATTTAATGCTGTAAATATCAATTTTAAAAGTATCAATATTTTAGAATATAAATATTAGAAAAAAACATTTAATAATTATATTCTAATAATATTTTAAATAATTGTATTCTATTTAACAATTAAATATAATAATTTTCTTCAATTTATAATTAAATTTAATAATTTATAATTGAATTTCAAAAATAATTAATAAAAATGTCAATTTTATAAAAAAATATTAGTATAATTTTTATAAAAGATATTAAATTTGGTGTCAATTTGAAAGAGACAAAATTAATTCATTTTAACCAAAATTAGAACAAAAATTAACAAAAATAACGAATATAAAGACTAAATTAAACAAAAAAAAATAATACAACCAAAACTAACATGTGACACTGATATTAACAAATAATTTTTTTTAAATTAAAAAAAATTAAAAAATTAAAAAAAATTAAAAGAACTAGAAATTGACATATATCATGTACGATTCAAAAATATTAACTATTTAAATACCATTAATTAAAAAATTAAATTAACAAAAATTTGACGAAAACAAAAATCTAATTAAATAAAAAAATTAAAAACCAAATTAAATAAATAAAAAAATGGACAAATATATAAATTTAAGCCTAATGATATATGTAATATCTGTACGTATTTTCGTAAATAACAATCACTTACATACAAACTTTATTTTTTAGGTAATTATTCATGAAAAATTTAACTTTTTCTTGTAGTATCTCAAACTCTGGAACAACTCTGATAGGTTCTCAATAGACCATGGGTCAGCGCCGCCGTAGGTAATGCAAGTCTGACGTCAAATACAAAGGAAAACGTAAATACAAAAAATTCAAAGAATAATCACACCAAATAAAAAATAACACAAATTTATTAAACCCTATTCAGGTACCAAATGTAAAACTCAATAGAAAATAGAAAACAAAACTAACCTTTAGTCATTGTTCGAGAATCTTTTACATCTTAAAATTCTCACTTTCTAAAAACTGATAAATGTATTATTTTGTAGAAAAAAAACATAGTATTCGATGACCCAAATCATATGTAGTAGTATTTATTATGCTTTGCCCGTCATAGAGTTGCAAAAGTTGTGGAAACATGATACCAAACTTTTGCTTTGATAATTGATTGGAAAATGAATCAAATTTTTAGGTTAACAATGAGTAGCTCAAATTATACCCTTACATTCATCACTACTTTTCATTGATACTTTTTTGTTACAATCAATTACTAATCTAAATAATAATAATAATAATAATAATAATAAATATTAAATTAAGTTATTTAATTAAAATATTGAATAAAATATTAATAAAAATGATACTGAAGTCATCGTATCACATTGCTTCACCAGCTAGTAATTAGGAGGGACATATCAAATTTTATTTTAATATTAATTACAGATAGTTTTATGAAATTGATTACTTTTTACTAGAAGCTTGACTTTTAAATAATTATGTGGACAAAATTTTGTATCCTTTTGTTACATTCATGAATCGATTTAGTGATTAAGATAAGAGAGTTAAATATGTTTTTGTCTTAATTTTCAATAAATTTTGGAATTCGTTTATTTTGAAACTTTGGTCCAATTTAATCCTTCATTTTTTTTAAATTTTGTTACATTTATTTGATGTTTAGTACGCATTTTAGGATTGTATTTGAATTGTTTATACTGTTTGACACATTTTTACTTTAATTTTAAGTCAAATATTATTATAAAGCGCGTTTGAAATATCAAATAAATTTAATTAAATCCATGTATTTAATCAAAGATGAAAGATTAATTTGATTTAAAATTTCGAAAAAAGATTGTTACTGTTTATCCTTACTTTTCAAACGGGCCACATGACGGCAGACCCTACTATCACAAGGGTCTCAGACACACTTCCTTATAATATGAGCCTTATTAATTGTTTATTGACCAATGTTTTTATTATATTTATTATTATATTATTAAAGGAGTTAGAGAGTAATTATTTAATCTTTTAAAGAATATGAACTGATTCAGATTTTGCCACGTTGCAAAAGATAGCAATACTCACTTTCACAGAAACCAGGGTCTTAGCGAATAAATAGGAGCTAATTGAAGCATTTCAACATTCCACAGCGGCACATATATGGCAGGTGGTGATAATGGACGGAAACATGTTTCCGGCGATGAGACAAAGAATAATGAGGTGATCACTTCTAACGTTTATTTCATTACTTCTAATATGTGAACCTCCCGTGGTAATGGATACCCATGTTTTGGAACATCATCATTTGTTGGGGTATTTTTATAATTCTAGTAAAATTTACTTTTGTAATTAAAGTTGTGCAAGTTTTTAAAAGGTTCTCACGATGAAAAGTTGTGTCAAAATAGTAATGAATTTTTAGCACGAACAAATCTTCAAATTAAATTTGAAGTTGTATCAAAATCACAAGACTTTTCTATATAAATAAAATCGTGCTATTTTTAGAAAAATCTTGTCATTTTAACACGATTTCAAATTTGATTACAGAAGTTTTTTTTATTGTGGTACGAATTTTTTCATAGTAAAATCGTACTATTTTAACACAACTTTTTTTTTCATAATTTTTTTTTTTAAAACTGATAATTCTTTTGAAATTACAAAAGTAAATTGTACTAAAATTGTAGAAAAACCATTTGTTGGCTTGATTTATGTAAGTGATATTGCAATAATGTAGAGAGGAAAGCGTAGAAGGTGTAGGCGCAAGAAATGGGTGGTGAAGAAGATGCTGGCTTGGGTTTGGAGCACGATCAATTTGAAGAAGATAAATAGTTTACTTTTAATATTGTAGAAGGAGCACAATGTTTTAATAGAACAGAAATGTCTTTCTTTTTCTTTTTGATTAGAGAGAAGGATATGTTAATGTTTTCTTTTCTTTAGTAAAATTACATTATTATCTATTTTATGTTTTTTGTTCATTTTTTTTATTTTTTATTTTACTTGTGAGTTCTTGTAGTATGATACTCGATAATTGTGTCATGTGATTATATTTCAATGTTATTGTCGTTAGAATTAGTTTTGTAGGAAAAAAAATTCTAAATATGCTTTGCGAGTATCATAAAGTAATTACTTTTGTTATTGTGGTTGTGCAAAATTACTTGTCTAGGAAGATTTTAACAAGGAAAAACTTCACACTTTGGTGCATCCATTGGTTACTCACATCTCTTCTGTGAAAGCTACTTCATGCATGCTCACGTTTTACCATTATAATGAGAAGCTATGAAACTCGAACAAGTCTCTTATATGGCGTGTCTCTATGTCCAACACATATTGAACATCGACATACATGCAACACATATTGGTGAAATGTCCATTTTAAAAGATACTTTTTTTTTTGTCTCTAATATAATTTTCATAGGAATCCAACACAATACTAATAAGGAAAAATAAAATGAATTTCTAAAAACCCATAAACTTAATATACAAGTTTATATTATGATTATAGAGAAAAAAGGAAGAAATTTTATATGATCACAAATATTTAAATTATACATCTATTATTGAGAATGTTTTTATTTAATCTCCTATATCATATATTCATACTATGCAAAAAAAAAAAAATTAAGTTGTTAATTTGTCTTCAAATGAATGATAAAGATGGGAATGAAATGTGATAATGAATTAGGTGATAATATGTTTAGATTATTATATTTGACTAATGTTGTTTATTATTGATGATTTTGAATACATAAATCTCCATTGTCAATTTAAATAATTCATAATTATCTTATGCCCTACATTTTAGAGATTACATGTGTTGAAGTACTTGTGTCCATGTCGTCTGTATCAATATTTGTTCTACATAGGTGACGGTGCATTAGTTGGTTCTAAGGTCATGACAACATAATATGAGATAGAAAAGTTTAATGAGAATAATTTCTCATTATGAAAACTAAAGATGAACACAATTTTGAGAAACGATAAATTGTGTAGATGCAATTGAAAAAGAGAATTAGTGGACATCACATATCAAAGGTGTAAGGAAATTAATGGTAATGCTATTGCAAATTTGTACTTAGTAATCACAGATGATGTTTTATTCACCAGTGTGGAAAAGACTACAAGGGAGAAGAATTTGGGACACTCTCATTAAACTATATAAGGTTAGGTCACTTTACACAAGAATATTCTTCCATAGAAAACTCTTTGAATAAGTGAGTTCATTTCAGTGATGGACCACATTAACAATATAAAAATACATTATTTGTCTAACTATCTGGAAGAAAATTCAACATAGTTGAGAATGAACATGCAAAACTTTTGTCTATTATTAACTCATCATTAATAAAACAAATATTAATATACACTTTAAGGATGTAGGTAGAGCTATTATTGAAAAAGAATCGAGGCAAATAAAGGTAGAAAGGATGGAAAATTAATAGAAATAGAGACTCTAACGATGATGAGAAATAGATCAAAATATTAAACCCTAAATATTTTAACCGTGTAATTGACAACTCATACCATTAAAAAAAATCTAATAATAAATGCTCGATTGAAAATTTTTAAATTTTAAAATTTAATAAACCATCAAAATTTTAGTAGAAATTCAATTGAAAGTTTATAGATTTATTAGAAACTTAAAACTTAATTAAACCTTTATATTTTTACTTATGTTTATCACTTCATTGAAAGTGATTGCAGTTTGCCAGTTTTTCTCCCATAAGGATTTTGGCAATCCAGCTTCCAACAGCATCCATCTTTACATCTTGCCACTCACAAATCTGCTCGTTAAGTAAGTTTTAACTCGTTTAGGGTTTCAAGAAAATCATATTTTTAAACATAATATTATAAATTTTATTCGGATAATCATTCTTTATCTCAATCTCATAATCCAAATATACATGGCAATAGAAATTCAAAGCGGAAACAAATTACATCACAACATGACATATGCATATTATTTAATTCTAGCTTATAATAGCTTATAATCAATTACATATGACCTTGAACGTTGAGTTGAGTTACTTAGTAGCATGAGCAGATGCATCCCTCATCATCTTGTTCAAAGTCATCGTCCTCCACACCCAACCCACCATCTTCACCACCCATTTCTTTCGCCTGCACCTTCCATTCTTTCCTAGCTTCATTGCAAAAATAACTCATCACTCACATATTAAGTCTATAAGTTTAGTCAACAATTTTTTATTTTTTTTTTGTATTAGTAATTTTAGTTGTTAATATGAAAGGAGATAAATCCACAACTTATCTTATCCTTCCTTCTAAATCCACTAAACTAACCTTATTTTTTCAAATTGTTAGTAAAAGACTGAATCTATGACCTTTTTCTCCTTTTCCGTCCATTTCTGTTGGAAGTCTCACATCGACTAGAGATGAGACAATTTCATAATATATAAAGTGCAAATCTCACCTTACAAGCCGGTAGGGTTGAGTTAGGCTTAAAGCCCACTTCTAATAATCTCAAGTTAGAGCCTATACTAGCAAGAACTTTATTGGACATGAACCATCCATTTCTAGACCACCTCATCTTACAAGCCGGTTTTGTGGGATTAAGTTGGACTTAAAACCCACTTCTAACGATCTCACCACCATCAAGCCAGAAAAATGATATTTTAACAAAGTTCTTTTTAACAAACTTTGACAAACTACAATTTGAGTAAAAAAGTATAATTTTATTACTTCATTTTGATTAAAAAAAATAAGAGATTTGTTTATTTTAATTATATTTATGAAAATTTTGTCAAATTTATAAAAAAAAGAAAAAAACTCTTTGTGAAAACATAATTTTTCTTGAAATAAGGAAATAAACGTTAGAAGTGATCACCTCATTATTCTTCCTCTCATGGCCGGAAACATGCCTCCGTCCATTATCACCACCTGCCATGTGTGCGACAAAGAGTACTTGCATGTACTATTGCTACGATTTGCTTCTATTTATAGCCAAGGAAAAAAAAAAGGCATGTCATCCCTTTCACACAGAATTAATTATGGTGTTCTTATTTGTACGAGGTGACATAGAGGTCGTATGTGACGGTATCAAAACGCACCGCAAAATAAATCCTTGCCTTAGACTTTTAACAACATTCCACGAACCTTTGTATACTACAAAGACCCACATCAAACGCGCATTTTGTACTTCGAAACTGTGTTTATTAGCATGTCTGTCCGTTACAATTTACAAACAGTTTACGTCACATTTGTGACAGTGGGTCCTGCCTTCCACAAATGGTTTAAAGATTTGTGAGACTTAAAAGCATATTTTTTATTTATTTATTAATGATATAAATTATATTAAAATAAGACCTTTTTACTAACACTCACTCAAACTTTGGAGGCTTTTTTTATTAACAGTTATAAAAAATATTTTAATTAATTTTTTTAAACACAAAATTATACAAAAAATATATATATATATATATATATATATATATATATATATATTAATACATAAATTGAAAACTTTTTAATGGGTTTGGATTTTAAATCGACAGTGCTGCTTGTTCCTCATTTGGAAACAAAAGATAAACAATAATAATAATATTTTGCGGCGACGCTCTAACAACATATTATTATCATAATTATCTTAATCAACCAAAACCCATACTCATAGATGTATTTGTTCATGTAAAGTTTAAATGTATCAAGAGTCACACAAGCCTTTTTATTAGAGTCAAAATATCTCAGGTCAAAATTTGGGTCTACTCTTCCATTTATCTTCCAAGATACTAGTCTTATTCATTTTTCTATTGAAATGTTTTTTGCTAATGGGAGTTGTAAAGACCACATTGGCGGGAGAGTCTGCAAAGACACTCTGATGCTGAAGTTAGTTACTACAATAATTAGGGAGATTGCAAAAAATGAGATCACTAACTTACCTCGTGAACAATGGTATTTATACTACTTGGATGAGTCCTAATTATTAAGCCTAGGTTATACCTGATTATGTCATCTTAAGTTTGCTTAACATGCTTATTTATCCTTAACCATTATGTGATTTCATCCTTTTGTTTTGGTGAATCCATACTACAATGATGACATGTGTCAGTCCTTTTTTTCTAGGTCGATACATCCTCGACTTTTAAATTGTAAGGACATACTTCACCATTACATGTATACTAAATCTCCAGAGTTGAGACATTCTTAATCAAGAATCTTAATAAAGTTTGTCATTCTATCGTTAAAGGAGTTCAGACATTTTCAAAGTTATTGTGGTGGACTCGTCTTAATAATCTTTAGTTGGAGTGTCTTTGCAGACTTGAGATTCTTTGAGCAAGAAAAAAATCTTTTGTCTTGGTGTGCAATATCTATAGTATCAAAAGCCTCCAAAATTTTATTTACATCATTATTTGAAAGTTTAACCTCTAGTAAATAGTAATCAATTTCATAAAACTTTCTCTTGTTAAAATTAAAATAAAATCGGATATGTCCTTCCCAATTACTTGCAGGAAGGAATGTGATAGGATGACACCCTTTAAAATTGATACACCAATATCACAAATTCGTAATCACTTTTTTTAATAATTTAATTGATATTTTAATTAAATAAATTAATTCAACATTTTATTGTTATTTGGATTACTTGGTGCTTATGTTTTCACGTTTCAGAACCTAAACGTTTGTTCACATATTATTGAAAATTACGTCAAACGTTTGGTATTTTTCTTTTACGTAATGCTAGTTGATTTCAAAGCAAGATCATAATGTTTTTTCATTGCAACGAGTTTCGTTTAATTAAAAAAACTTATTTTTTCACTGCAATTCAGAGACACTAATCATAGTAAAAAATGGTTGAAGAAAAGTAAAAAAGAATGTAAAATTGGTTTTATGTTTTTTCATTCAACAAGATATTTTCGTTTCAAAGAAACTTACTCTTTTTTAAGTGCAATTCAAAGACACTAATCATAGTAAAAAAATGGTTGATGGAAAGTAAGAATGAAAATTGGTTTTTTAATATTATACCTTCTCATGACTAATTTTTCTTTTTTCAATAATATTATTTATAATACGATCAAAATTATAATTTATTCATAACATTTTTATACATAACCTCATATTTTTCTCAATTTTTCATCTTTGTGATTTTTTTTTTTAAGAAAATTAAAGTCTTTATTTACAATGGGTGGACTCTCCATTTACGTGGTTCAGCGTAGCCGAGACAAATTTAGAATTCTAAGTCATTCGTTTTTTTTTTATTTCTTTTTCAAATTAACTTTATCATTTTAATAATTTCTAACTTTTAAAAGGTAATTAATATATTTAATTGGATAAATTAAGAGGAATATTAGTCAAAAGATAAATTGGTGTATTTAATTAAAACTTATTTTGTATATATTTATGATTTAAAAAATAGTAATAACAATAGCTAAAATAACCCAAATATGTATGAAAGAACATCAATATTCAGGAATGAAATATTTTAATATAATAATAGTCCAAACAATTGGTACAAGAAAAATCCACGTTTGAATTTGCAAAAATATTTATGAGATGTGAAGATTATTTGATATATCAAAGAAGAACAATAATGCCAAAGTTCATTTTATGACTTTCTTCTTTGCAGGAAAATAGTTACGAAACTGTACAAGTTTGAAGAAATCAGCGACTCGTCTTCCTCTTGAAAAATCAATCCCTGTAAAGTCAAAATTTAATGTATATAATTGTCATCTATATATGAATGCCTAGGACCCAAAACTATGAAGTCAACGTGAAACAAGTAATAGTGTATCAATACACTATTTCTTTGTTCTCAGATTTTTTAGTATTCATAAACTAACATATTTTAAAACAATTAAAACTACAAATTTAATTAAGCGAAGTAATAAATATAAATAGAATTTATCTCAGAAAATTTGACCCAACTTTTTTCGTTTTAGAAAATAAACACTTAACAATTTGGGGTTGGGATGGGCAAAAAAATTCACTTTCCTTATCCATTTTTCTCTGATACAATCTATTTAACATTCATTTTATAAAAATCTAATTCATTTAAAATTTTTTTTTATTTTAATCTGATCTACATTTATACATATTTTTTAGATGGATATCCATTATTTGAATTCAGATTTTTAAACATGGAAAATCCAAAAATTTAAACCCAAATTTTAAATATAAATTTTTAGTTGGGATGGTTTGAAGATGGAGATGGACTAGCTTAGATCGAAGGTTAAGATGGACCGGTCCAGATCGAAGGTCGAGATAGGTCGATCCTGATTGGAATCCAGCCGAGTCAACCCTAGTCAAAATTCAATTAAGTCAGCCTCAATTGAAAATCTATCGAATTTGGTCAAGTCAGCCCCGACTGAAATTCAGCCAAATTCGGTCAAGACAACCATGATCGAAATTTGGTCGAATTCAACACAGTTGACCGCGACTGAAATTTGGTCGTATTTGGTCAAGTCGATCCCGAGCGAAATTTTTTGTCGTAGTCGACTGATAGGCCCCGATGAAATTTTGTTGTATTTGGCCAAATTTGACCGAGTCAGCACCAAAAAAATTTGGTCAAGTTGATCGTGGTCGAAATTTGGTCATATTCTTCCAAATTTGATAGAGTCATTCGCGATATAAATTTAGTTGTATTCAGCTGAGTCAGACCCTGCTAAAAGTTGGCCATACTCAGTTGAGTCAACCTCAAACGAAATTTGGTTGTTTTGGTAAAATTTGGCTGAGTTGACTGTTGATTAAATTTGGTTGTATCTTGTCAAGTCGGTCCTGACCAAATTTGACTATATTTGGTCGCGTCAGTTGGGGTCGAAATTTGGCTTTATTCGTCTGAGTCGACCCGAACCCAATTTGGTTGTATTCAACCAAGTCAGGCTCGATCGGAGTTCATCCGAATTTGCGAGTCAGCCGCAACCAAAATTCAACTGAATTCGACAAAGTCGATCATTACCAAAATTAAGTCGAGTTGGGTATGACCGAAATTTGACAAAGTTAGCCTGTTGAAATTTGGCCAAGTCGGCCTAGGAAAAATTATTCGGTCAAGTTGGTCTAGCCGAAATTCAAACATGGCAATCTGATTGAAATTCTGTTAAATTCAATTGTGTCGATCCTAACGTTCACAAAATTTAATTTAAAATTCTTTTATAAAAAATAATTTTTAAATTTTAAACTTGATGCAAATATTTGAATATAGATTTAAATCTTTATTCAAATATTTAGATTTAAATTTAAAAAAATCCAAAATTGTTCTATAAAAAAATCCAATATTTAATTTAATTATTTAAATATAAAATAAAACTAGATTAGATTTTTAAAACTTCAATCCATAAGCAAAATGGGTGGAAGTGGTGTGGAGCCCTTCCTTGCATGCATTTCATTCCATTCCCTCACAAGTCACCAAGAGTCGGATTTGACCCCAACACAAACCCTAATAAAAACATAAACAATAATTAAATGAAAAAAAAAACAATAAAATGACCCACAATCAAACAAATATCTTAACTCAGGAATTTAGTCCCTTAGTTGAATTCTTCGTACAAATTTCCAATTATTTTTTTTAAGATTGGTATTATAAGCAATAATAAACTTGTTGGATTTAACTACCAATACCATCTTTGATATTATTATTATTATTATTATTTAACTATAAACAGTGGTGCGTGCTGACGTATAATTATTATCCATTATTTGAAATTTGACTATTTTTTCACATTTAATTTTTGAATCTAACTTTTAAATAAAATATTTTTCAATTAAAATAATTATTTTATTGATTTTACTCTTTATTTAAATTTTTTTCCTTTTTTCAATTTGATTGTTTTTTTAAACATAACAATTTTTTAAATATGAAATTGCCTATTATATATTTTTTTCAATGTATTATTTATTTTACCACTATTTGTATGCCATCCTAAACAACGTATGAAAATAAAAGCTAGGTAAAATTTTAAATATAATTGTATAATTAGGAAATTAAGACCTTAAGATTTAAAAAAGAATTTGCAAAATAAAACATAAAATTAAAACATAGATAATTTAGTATTTAAGAGTTTGAAAATGTCATCATCGTTTCTGATGAATTTAAAATAAAATATTTATACTTAATTTATTTGGTATATCATTAGTAGTAAATTGGCGAAAAAAGTATATGTAGTTTTAACATTCAAATAATAACATTCATAAAATTGAAATTTTAATATTAACATTGGCCTAATTAAATTTATAGTGGTAATTTTTTTAAAATTAAACTTTGGTGATGAAATTTATAAAAATATTAAAAATAAAAATAAAATAGGTAATTTAAAGCATAACATTAACATACCGTTTACACCAGACCGAAAATTACTTCACATTAGAAAATGTGTGTAAATAAGCCCAAAAGATAGAAAATAATTCTAAAATAAAAAGTTGAAAACCAAAATCATAAAAGAAAGTAATAAAAAAAAATTGAATTGACCCATTAATTTAACATAGTGTTTTTTCCTTATTACATAAAATGGTGTTTGATTAAATTTAACAGTAGAAATATAGAACGAAAATTTTCTCTTGAGCTGAAACAGGTACTTCTGCATCTTTTCAAATTTTTGACCTGGAGGCTAAACTTCCGTTCTGTATTCCTTTTTTCTTACCCAACTCTTTCTATTCTAATGGAGTTAAGTTGCAAAACAATTCTATGTTTTTCAGTTTTTCATTATCACCATCATCACCATTAAGTTCCAACATGTCAGAGAAGAAGAAGAAGAATATGCGTGGAAGGAGCACTGTTGCGGCGAGCAAAAAGTTACAACCTTTTGTGGAAATGGAAGACATAGAGGACGCTATATCCTTCTCCAAAGACGAGACTCACAAACTGAGAGTGTCCCTTTTAAACTGGTACGACCTCAATCGCAGGGACCTTCCTTGGAGATCACATCAACGTGAAGATGAAGAAAAACAAGAAGAAGAAGAAGAAGTGGAAAGAAGAGCTTATGGGGTGTGGGTCTCGGAGGTTATGCTGCAGCAAACAAGGGTTCAGACTGTTATTGCATATTACAATCGTTGGATGCAAAAGTGGCCCACCATTTACCATCTTGCACAAGCTTCTCTCGAGGTTTAGTTTCCTTTGCTTTTCCACTCCCTCTTTTCGTTTATTTTTTCGAAAAACTGTTTTTTCAGTGTGTATTTTGATGGGTAGATGCAATTTTTATGTTAATCCGTTATCAAGTTCCTTTCTTTTAGAGTTCGGGGGAATGTTATGGAAAAATTTTATTTATGCTTTGATGTTTTGGTTTTAACAAGTTATGTTCTTTGAGGCAGATAATTTGGTTCATGATTTCACATTCTAGTTGATAGTTTTCGAATTTTGTTTAGTGTTTCTTTACCAAAATTTGAGAAAATAAGCTGATGGTAATGGAGATGCCTCTGCTTCAAGATGGCTGATCTTTGTTTTGATTATTGTTGCTCTGTTGGATATTATTGGAGCTAAAGTTTTAGGGCTTCGTGTAAGAAAAAAGGGAATTTTGGATTACAGTTTTGCAAGTAAGGCTGTTCAAAAGGTTTCTGAAGGCAGAATAGGCTGCAAGCACCCACCTCACATTTAGGAAACCCTATGTTCTTTGGGCTACTGTAGATAGTAATACCATATTACTTCTTCTGATTCCTTTGTTCTCTGTTTTTTTAGTGAACATTTTGTTTTCTTTGTGTGAACTTATTTAAACCCTAATAGCCATTATTGTGATTTGAAGACTAATTGTATCTTCACCATGTGATTATTGCCATTTTTTTGCAGGAAGTAAATGAGATGTGGGCAGGTTTGGGCTACTACCGAAGAGCTCGTTTTCTTTTAGAGGTGCTCCCTCATGACAGTTGACTTGTGTATTCATCTCCTTCTGGTGTTTATCTTTTACTAGACCCTGCAAGTTACCCTACTGGCCAATTGGTTATTGTTTTTGAAATAGTTAATTATGGTGTTAAACCTTCTTCAGTATATGGTTTCTGCCTTCTAAGTAGAAGCAGTAAAAGACAAGGCATTGAATGTATGCATAAAAATCTCATAGTTCATGAACTGGATATTGCAAACATAGAGTAGCTGAAGCCTTTCATGTCAAGATCTTTAATGTCTTGTTGAAGAACTTTGTTTCTGCCTTTGATATAGTGAAAAGACCCTCAATCTGATGTTATTGTGTAATGAGAATGAAAGTCCCACTTGAAGAAAGTAAAAGTCTACATCAACAAGGGGATAATTTACTTTTACCAATATATTCTGTAAGGTTTGACTTCCATTTCTGCTATCAGGGGGCAAAGAAAGTAGTTGCAGAAGGTGGCAAAATTCCTAAAGTGGCTTCTATGCTACGAAAGATTCCTGGAATTGGAGACTACACATCTGGAGCAATTGCTTCTATTGCATTTAAAGAGGTGTGCAGTTTCTGTGATTGTGCTTCCATAAAAGAATTGCTATTACTTTACTCATGATTTAAGTTATCAGGTGGTACCTGTTGTTGATGGAAATGTGGTGAGGGTGATTGCTAGACTAAGGGCTATTTCTGCGAATCCAAAAGACTCCGCGACTATTAAGAGATTTTGGTGAGTTTATGTCAACTTCTGGAACAAATTACAGTTTTGATATTTCAGTTCTCAGCAAATCTTTACCTAGTTACGAAAACAATGGGAAAGAAAGAAGCTTCTTTTTGCATCAAATTACACATTCTATATCTTTCGTGTGTTCTTGTCCACAACTAATGGGGATACTCATGCACGGCACAGATAATTGAATAGAAGTGGAATCTCTGAGTTTCTTATCAGATATGATGTGTCTCTAAAATCTAAAAGAGGTGGCTTTTTTTAATTTGGTTTGGACACGTCTCATAAAGGGCGTGTGCTGTGTCGGACACGTATCGGACGTGTACGATACTTGTACAACAAACGTATTCATAAAGTGTTCAATTTGAAAGATATTTTTTTGTCTCTGGCATGATTTTGACATGATTCCAACACAATGTTAATAATCACAAATCCAATGATCTTCTAAAAAATCCATCAACTTGTAAACTTATTAGATAAGTTCATATTATGATTATAGAAAAATGGAACAAATCTTATATAATTACCACTTTTCGCTCTTTGGATATTAGGTATATAGATTAGATTCATTTTTGTATTAAGTGACAATGTGTTTAGATTATTATATTTGACTAATCTTGTTTATAGATGATTTTGAGAATGTAAATACATAATTATCTAATATATAGATTCGTGTCCTCGTGTCTTACATTTTGGAGATTACATGTGTCGAAGTGTCCGTGTCATGTCTAGTGTCCATGTCATAGGCTATTTGGCACACCATAGTTAGTTTTACTAATTTCTTATTAGCACTATATGTTTATTTTATAATCAAGTTTGTGTTTCTTTCCATTTACTCTTTCTTGTTGGGTTGGAATTGGAGATTAAGGAAATTAGCAGCTCAGTTGGTTGATCCTGTTCGTCCTGGGGACTTCAATCAGGCTCTCATGGAACTCGGGGCAACTGTATGCACCCCTTTGAATCCAAGCTGTTCTTCATGTCCAGCATCAGAATTTTGTCAAGCACTATCAAATACTAAACATGATAGTGCAGTAGCAGTTACAGATTATCCTGTTAAGGGTCTAAAGATTAAACAAAGATGTGATTTCTCTGCTGTATGTGTTGTTGAATTACTTGGAGCTGAATCATTATTAGACAAAAACAAGTCTATTAGCAAGTTTATTCTTGTCAAAAGGCCTGAAGAAGGGTTGCTCGCTGGTCTCTGGGAATTTCCATCTGTCTTATTGGATGGAGAAACAGTTCCATCGACTAGAAGAGAAGCAATGAATCGCTTCTTGAAAGCAAATTTCAAAATTGATGTCAGAAACACTTGCAATATAGTTTTGAGGGAAGATATTGGGGAATTTGTTCACATTTTCAGCCACATTCGCCTCAAGTTGTATGTTGAATTGCTAGTGTTACAATCTAAAGGTGAAGATGATTTGTTCAAAAGCTCTGATAATAAACCAACTTGGAAGTGCGTTTGCAGCAATGAACTTTCTGGTATGGGACTGACAACAAGTGTAAGAAAGGTACCATTCTTTCTTCAATGCAGTCAAGGATGAAATTTGAAGTTTCTTTTATTCATCTGGTCTTACACCATATTTTGTTATTAAAATTCCCATGGTGCTGCAGGTGTACAACATGGTTCAAAACTTCAAGCAGAAAGCTCTTCCTTCTAAATATGTGCCAACCAGAAAGAGAACTAGAACTGCACAAAGAAGCTAGCCTCGTGGATCAGTTTTCCCTCATTCTGCTCATTAATTAATTACATATTTTTAACTGTGTAATACTTTTATTGCATTTATTCTTATTTGACTGCATTGTTAATTGTTCAAGGTATTTTTACCTTTCTTTATATGTATTGTAATATGTGATATCTATATCTATGGTTTTCACTCTTGAGTATCTTTGCTACACTCATGCTTCTCCATGATTTTAAGGTGCCAATAAATTTTAATTTATGAATATCGATCTTCTGCGGTTATAAATTGCAACTGAACCAATCTCGCCAGTTCAATTTATTTTCTTACATAGTAAATTAATATTCAAAAATTTAATTTTGTTTGTAATGTAAAAAGAATAAACTTAAAAGAAAGAAGCATTTTTAATGTTTTTCTTTGTTTATTATCAAAGCTATATTCAACCTTTGTAATCTATGGTTGAAATTTACGTGAAGGATTTTACATTAGGGAAGTATCCTTAATCATATCTACCCATAGAAAATGCTTAGGTAACTTTTTTTTACCTCTTTCTATTTTTCTAAAAATAAAACTCTAATGGTGAGAAACGATTAGAGAAATTTAGAAAAAAAATTAGAAAAAGTAGGAAGAGAAAAAACAAAGCAAAGTTGTATTTGATTTGTCTAAAGCAATTTTATTATTCAAGGTTGAAACTCATTCGTAGATACATTGCCACCTGTGGTCACTATTTATGCCAATCTTAGTTTTGTACTCTAGTGTTCCCAGTTTGTGTGTTTATTTATTTATTTTTTCTTAAATAGATAGATAGAAGAAAAGGCTTCAAAATCAGTGGTACATATTGTCCCAAGCACCGTGTGGATCAGAAAGTTCTTTCATTTTGTTCCTCCCACAAATATTTCTCACTAAAACCATTAACAAATCACTGAAAGAAAAAAAAAATGGTTGGTGACTAAACAGAAAAAAAAGAGAGAAGAAAAGTAAAAGAACACAATCAAAGCATCAAGAGAGAAAGAATGCAAATGGCAACTTTGTTAAGAGGTGGAGCACTTGCAGATTCTAGCTTTCGTTTGTGTTCATTACCATCAACTTCTTCTCTGCATGTCTCTCAGAATGTTGCCATACCCACATCATCATCATCATCATCACCAATACTACCTTTGGTATGTCTTTCTGATTATTCAGATTCACCTCAAATTTCATCCATTAAGAAAATTTTCACTTGAAATATTATCCAAGGACTAACTTTTAGTTACTGCTTTCACTTGTAAGTATTGGATGAGAAAATTCTATTTTAATGAACTAACGCAACTGAAATATAAAATTATATGAAGATTCTTTTCAATATTTGTTCTTCTTTTGTTGCAGATTGCAAGTAAACATAAAACAGTCAGCAGAAGCAGAATCACCTGCTCTGCTGTTCAAGAGTCATCTCCTAGCACAGCAGGTATTTTTCTACATTAACAATGAAACATTTGAATTTGAATTCTCTACTGAGTTCTTTTGTACTGTTTCTCTGCTGTGTCTCCAAAATATACAGATGAATATTGATTTTGGTGTTTTAAAATATATTTAAATCTTCAGCAGAGAATCTCGACTTGAAAAGTTTTGAAACTCTTTGGTTTGTTTTTATTTACTAAAATATTTCATTGTGTAACTGTGATTAGTCTAATTGAAAGTGTTACTGCAATCTCTGGTGTTAGCTACTGCTGAAACAAAGGAGGAGGTAAAGGAAGCTCCAAAAGCTGCACCAGAAAAAAAAGCTCCAGCTAAAGCACCAGTTAAGCCTCTACCTCAGATGATGGAGGAGGATGTGATCCCTTCACTGAAAGCAATATTTGAAGCCCAAGAAGATTTATCAAACATTGAGCTAGTCTTTAAGGATAATAGGGTTAGTAATGCAGATATACCATGAGAAACTATTATGCAGTTCAAGTCATTAATCTCTATATCACACAAGTAATTCAGTGTTATTAACTCTTTTTTCACTAATTGAAAATCTTAAATACATGTCAAATATAACATCAGAAAAACTCAATGAAGTGTGTCTTCATAAGCTTGCTCTTTTTGACATCAACATCCTTTAAAGTGTTTTTCTGTTAAAACTTCAAATATTTGATTCAGTACTACAAAGTAAGAAAATGTTATAGAAGAGTAGTAAGAAAGTGATTACTGCATAGAATTATTCATCTCATAAAGCTTTACATTATTGAACAATTCATTGGGTTGTGATTGACAGTTAGAAGGTTCCCTCTTAAAGAAAGGCAACCCCTACTCATTTTGGGCCTTCTTTCCCACAGGACTCATCGGTATGCACTATATTTGTTTAGTTTCTGAATTTTAATGCAAAATAATTATTCGTTCATGTATGAAACTTTGATCTGGTTTCTAAATTAGGTTAAATTCTTTTGATATGTTAAACGTGTTTTCATGTTAGCATTTGAGTTGCTTATACAATTTTATATATTTTTGTTTCAGTATCTAAGTGTCTACTGTAAAACGCGTTTAACACGTAAAAAAACTTTAACATAATTGGGTTAAAAAAACTCTAATTTGAAAATCAAAATATATCAAAGTTTCAGACATAACAAATTCCAATTTTGCATTAAAGTTCAAAGACCAGAAACATACTTGAGTTCTTGATTTGACTACTCGAGAAATTGGTATGACATTAGCATTGAATTAGATGGTGATGTAAAGAAATGATAGCATGAGATTGTGTGTCCCTTGAACAGGTCCAAAGGGGTTTTCTCTGTCATCATATAACGGAGGAGCAAGCACTGTTGAGCCATTTCTTGTTGATGAAAAGAAGGTGACAGCAAAACACATTATATTTTGGGTGGAAAAACGTTTGGCAGCACAGGGGATCCTTCCTATATGGAAAGATTAATTTGTAAAAGATGAAATTATAGTTTGGTTGGTAATGATGTGTAGCATACAATTCAATATTCTCTTGTTCCTTTCATTAATGACTGCTATACAAAAATCATTATGTTCATTGTACACTTCTTCAATCATAGGATATTTTGTTCATAAGTGCTCATGTTCATGATAATTTGATAGCAAAACAAGATATTTTTAATCTCATTTCACATTTTCCATGGCCTAACTAGGCATGTGAAAGAAAACATAATATCAAATTTAATGTTTTCACATTTCAATTATTTTACTTGCGAATCTAATGCGTGATTCATTATACAAATAAAACCACTCTTAGACTTTATTTAAAAAGTTTAGAAATCATTTTTGTTAGGACAATGATATTTTGACTACTAAATTTTGATAACTTTCTTTTACAACATGATGTGTAATTTTCTAAGTGATTTTAAAATATTGAAAATAAAAAAATAGAAAAATAGAAAACCACTTAAAAGATGTCACCTAAAGTTGTAAAAGAAAGTTGTCAAAATTTAGTTGTTAAAAAACTATTTTCCCTTTTGTTATGTATGACTCTAATATATTAAAAGAAAATTAAAGTTGTTTTCAAGGTATAGTGGCTTGTGGAAGAAAAGAAAAATCAAAGTCAATTTTATCAAGCACAATGTAATTTTTAATTTACAATTTTATAATTAACGTCGTTTTAGTAATTGAACAAGTTTTCTTCAATACAAAATTATACCAACAGAATATGAGACCATAATGTTTTTCTTACTTTTTTGTTTTGTTTCTGATTATGTTATTTATTCGTGTAAATGCCAATTCCTAGATTTTATGATGACTCAATTAATTATTAAATTCTATATTCTCATTTGATATTAATTACTACTTTTCTTTTTTAAATTTAAAAATAACGAACCAAACAAAATAATTAATTTAATTTAGTTTGGATGATAATACTTAATATTAAACCAAATCAAATGTCACTAATTTGATAACACATTCACTTAAATACGTTTTAGTCTACGTAAAGTAATTAAAATTTCTTGTTGCAGAACTTTTTTTATTTCTTTAAAATTCAAAATCCTTACTTTTGATTTTAGAAAGTGTTGAGAAGTTAATCCCTCGTACATAAAATTGAATGTCCTAATATCGCATCGCATGTAAATTTTTAAATTACTGTAATTTCTTAATATTAAGAAAAATCGTAAGCAAAATTGTGGCTGATACAGTTGCAATCACGATACAGAATAAACTAAAGCATAAAGCATAATATTTAAGTAACATGGTAGAGTAAACTTTGCTTTATTGTATTAATTTTTCCTAAATCGGGTAAAATAATAGTAAGAGACAAAAACCCAGAATTGCTGTATAATTTTTTTTAATAAAAGAAAAATCTCAAAAAATTAGGAAAAAAGGAAAAATCCCATAGAGCCTAGTACAATCATTCAAGTAGAGATGAAATTATCTAGCCTTCAACCTGCCAAAGAGAACAAAATATTAATTTTTTTTTTCTGAGTAAACAAGAAATATATAATAAAAAATTGTCTTAATTACTTTATGGTTTCCACTTTGCTTCGGTGTGTTAACTTGTCTCGTTTTTAAAAAGTTTTAATTGGGTATCAACTTTTGCGTTAAAGTGACGTGCCAATCTATTATTTTTTTTTAATTTATATATATAGAGAGAGATTTTTTTTTTTTATATATAAATTTGTGTTATCACATGTCCGGTTCTTGGGATAATATGTGGTATTGTAAATATTACGTGGTTGTACAGTATCACATGACAAAGTAGTGTCACGTGATAGAACAATATCACATGATACATGACAAGATAGTATCATGTGACGATGTTAAGTTTTATTATTGATTTTAATTTAGTTTCTATATATGTTTTTTTATTCAATTTAGTTCTTATGTCCCTTTGATTAATAATAGAGTGATATTATCTCTCCAATTTGAAACCAAATATATTATTTATATAAATGTTATATTGATATTTTTTATTAAAACTAATTTTTTATGGTTTATCTTAACTAATTTTTTATAATATTTATAACAAAACCATCAATCATTAAAAATAAAAATAATTTTATATCGTAAGATAGATTGTGTGCTGTGAATCTAAAATTTTAATTTGATTTCATGCTAATAACAGCAAAAGATAATTAAAATAATAATTTGCTTGACTTCATAGCCATTGAACTTTTAGAGCTTAATATTTTAATATCGCATGAGAGGTTTTAAAGTTGAGGAACACTTGTCACATGTTATTATGGAAAGTGTAGATAAATAAGAGATTGCAATCTAAGTATTAGGGATATAAAAGAATAACATTATTACTTCAGTTAATAATAGTGAATGTTCAAAACCTTGATTCCATATAATGAGATAAAAAAATTGTACCGTATGGGTATAGCTGTTAATGAAGAGTTGATAGGCACCCAAAGAATTTTGCATAACATCAATCGATTTGGGTCAATAGTTATTCTACTAGACGTGACAATCACTGCAGAAATCATAGAATTATATGACTACAAATGGATGCCCGTAGATGATATCGTACGAGCGACACACCGAGCGCTATGACTCTGATGGCTGTTAATATGAAATTGTGTCAACAAACAACTTTCCTTAGATGCAGCGATCACTCTAGAGATCATGGAATTATGTGTCAACAAGCGACTACCCAACTATTATCCCGAATGGTTAACAACGAATTGGATTCGAGTTTGTCAAAAATATGTTAGATCCTTTTACGAGTCAAGTGCAACGTATATTCGTCATGGTCGGACGTCATCTAGGATAAGTAAGTCACCTGGTAATTAAGGATAAACTGGTCGGTAACAAGGTTTTTTAAGCAATTGGGCCTCAATTAGATCAATCTTAATATATAGAAAACTATAAATAAGAGTCAATGATAAGATTGTCGGAACTTTTCTCACATTTATTACAGCATTAATTACCTTTACCAAACAAACCCTTAATGATTTATGATCGAAGTCTCTTTAGTAAGTATCCATGAGCCACAAGATTGACAAACACCAAACATACAGCTAAAGAGAATCTGAAAACTATACTTAAGACTAGACAAACTATTTAAGTAGATTCAAACTTAAGACTAGACAAATTATTTAAATAAACTTTAGGCCTTACACCCGAAACAAAAACTAAAACATGATATAATATTATTCGATAACCAAAAAAAAGGACAAATCATGCATGAAACCGGATAACAAAAGAATGAAAATGGAAGGTTGATTTAGGTCACGATGATATCTATCATCAAGTCTGCCACAGAAAATCGACCTGTAAAATAGAATATTTTGTGAGGAATCTTCAAACAATTAAAAGCAACTGCAACTGAGATCACTGCTCAAAGCTATACTAATCAACTTAAATATTTGATTACACTAGTGAGAAGATTCACGAAAAAAAATAACAAGACGAAAAAAAATAACAAGAGTTAAATATTTTTTTTATTATTTTAACCTTTAGTGAAATTCCTAAAGTTAAAGAACTAAATTGAATTAAAATTTTGAAAATAGACTAATTTCAATTTTGTATTTCCAAAATTAAGAGATTAAATTAAACCACCAATTCAAAGATCGACCAATTTTCATTATCATGAAAGTTAAGTAACAAAATATATGTAACTGTAATAACAATGAGAATTTAGTGAAAGTATAAGAAGAAAACACCTTGGATCTAATATATAATTAAGAAAAAATTACCAGAGCGAAGAGTTGGAGACGAAGAAGAAGTGTTAGGTAAAGAAGATTTAGGGTTAGAAAAATTGAGATCCTTCCGAACACAATACTCAACAGCAATTGCAGGCGCGATCAATGTAAAGGATGCGCATAACATTCTAGTTTTCCACATTCTTTCTTCTTTCTTTTGCTTTAAAGTTTTGAATTTAGAGTGTTCTTTACAGAGAAACTAAACCTAGGCACCCAATTGCACCTTTCTACCTTAGATTTAGAAAGAGTGTTATTTAGATTTTGTTTTTCAATTCTAAAACATAATTAAAGAGAAAAGAGGAATATAAAATGTGTATATTAAGAGGAATAATGTTTTTTTTTTTATATATTGTTGTAGATTAATGATTTTTATAATTTTGAAATATACTTAAATATAAAATGTATGCACTAAAAAGTGATCTTTCTTCGTATATTATAAATTAAACTATTTATTATAAATCTAAATTTGAAATCTTTATTATTTCACTTTTATTTTGAATATCTTTATTATTATTCAGTAAGGAAGATAAAATTTTATCTAATTTTATTTATAGTAGCTAGCAAAAACACAATTCTATTCACTTCTTTATAATAATAAAATGCAAAACTATAATTTAAAAATTAAATTTATAATAATTATTAAACTAAAAATACAAAAAGAATCCTTACATAAAATATGTACATGTAATAAAATAAATAGTATTAATAAGAAGAACAAAAAAGAAACACATAATTGAATATTTAAGTTATTGTACCTGACCAGAACATTGTGAGCATGAAGCTTGGAATAGATGGTTGGTGGTAGATGAAAGATATTTTTAGGCAAAAATATGAAATTAGAAAAATATCTTGTTTTACCTTTCGTTTATCTGTTAATAACTGATATTCGTTCTTTGAAATTAATTTTAAGTTAATTTTTTGTTAATATATTTAACTCGTTAGAGTTATAATAATTTTTTTGATAGCCCTTTAATGTAGTAAAAGGTATCTTATTTTAATAAAAGTAAATCATTTACAAATTTTCAATATTTTGAGCACAATCGTTTATCTAGAAAAGGTTCTGTCATTCCTGAAAACAATAACTCCACCTAATTTTCAATATTTGAAAAAAATTTAACACCAAACAAATTGCAATTATTCATGACATAAGTCCCCATGTAATCACTAATTACCTACATTCCAGCCGTTAGTTTTTAGTTTAAACTTTTTAATTCACTTAATTATGTAAACATTTTCCAATTATTTAGTCTATTATTTAATATATTCAATTAAATAAATTAAAAAACTATTATTTTTTCATATTAAATTATATGATTAATAATTAAAATTTAATTTATAAATATTAATATTTTAAGTTATAATATTGTTACTTATTTATAAAAGAAACAAAATTATCTTTCTTAATTTTTAACTAAACGTAGACTTTCATGGAAGGAGTATTATTGTTCGAGAAACTAAGATTTTTTATCTAAAGTTTTTTTATCTTCAAATCAAATAAAAATAATGACTTTTACGTTAAAGCTACTTAACACGATGTTTAATTTACATGCATATTAATCATTAGAATTAAAATATTTTTTAATTTTAATTGAAATTATACTTTAATTATAGTTAAAAGCTTTCTTATGATTGAAGAAATTTTTACAAACAATTAAAAATGTAATTTGATTAAAAATAAAAACTTTAACAAAAATGAATAGAAATTTTATAAAACTTTATTTTGATTAAAAAGATGAAAGAATAGACATGATTGACATAATAAAAATTGAGACTATACTTTATTTAAATTTTTTATGAATAATCTAAAATATTCTCACTTATAATTAAGAGTTAAGAGTGTACTTTGATCAATAATGAAAATGCCAACAAATTAATAAATACTTTATATTAATTGATTAAAAAATCTAAGACGACAATAATTAATTGAAGAGTAAATTCAGATAAGAAATGATGAATTTCTCTATCATTTTTACATGACACCACCAACCAAATTTCTATTTTCTTTGGATTTTGAAACTTTTAATCGCATATCTCCTCATGGAAGCAAGTAAACTTACTTACACCTATTTGATTTTAAATGTTATTGTACAACATGATAGAACATTTTGTTTCATCAACGTACAATTAAGAGCTCATTTAACATTTTCCATGGCCTAACTGCAAAATACAGAGACACACACTTGGAAAACCTCTACATTGTCGCTAATGACTCGCTAATTTTCAGTGACTAGCTCTGTTCAGCATGCAAGACAATAAAAAGAAGAAAAAAACAATATGACAGATATGTTCCACATCAAAAATGTAATTATATTTTCAATGTCTTTTCTTCATCCCAAATGGTTAAGCAGAAACCTAGATAGCAACTGCAAAGTAGAAACTAAAAGCCGCTGATGATAAATATCTATTTTTACTTCTTTTTTTTACAAGAATATGCTTAATGGTGGTGTTGATTGATTGATTCTAGTGTACTGAGACATGGATCCAGGTTTAAAGCAAACTGCACGTATCAAATTTTATCAAAATAGTCTTGGAACTGTACAACTAAAGCATGATATTTAGTAACACAACAGACTAAACATCACTTCGTTCATACAGTTGGTTAATTTCCCAGGAAAACAAAAAAGCATGAAAAGAAAATTTAAGGTTGCCTCGGGCCTTTTTTATTATGGCCATTTCTTCTACCAACATTAAGTCAAGCATAAATCCCATAGAACCAAAAAGAAATCATTTCACCGGAAAGTTATCTAACCTTCAACCTGCCAAAGACAATAAAAGTTTTTCAATGCACACTCAGCTAAATGTGAGTGATCATGAAAGAATTAAAAGTAACTGCAATTGAAAATCTCTAGCCACAGAAAACATATCTAATGTTGTCTTCTATCAAATGTAATGTTGAGGTTCACATATAGAAGTTCAAGTGCTAGGATGGGTGAAGTTCAAATTTATCAAACATCACTTCTTCCTTCACCAGATGCACTGAAATTGGGTTTGAAACAAAATGTTGCTCGTGTATTTAGTTACAACAATTATAATAACATAATCTAATTCAATTCCCTCTTTCTTTGTCCTTCCCATAAATCTAACAAACACTGGAAGAATACAAACACAGAGAATGTATATTCCAGAAATTGATCAAAGATTGATAGAAACATAATACAATCTAATTCAATTCCTCTTTCTTTCTCATTCAATAATCCTCTTATATTGCTAGTGTATTTAGTTACTAACAATCATAATGACATAAATCAGCAACAAAAAAATTTATTAATACAGAAATTGTTAGTTCCAGACTATAATATTTATGGACCACGAATTGCAAACCCTAAATGTGAAAATTTTCTCCATTGAAAATAAAATAAAAAATAAAAAAATAATAACAAAACAGGGCAAGCGGATTTGGTGTGAAATTAAAGAAACAGAAAGAGAAATGAATTACCTAATCGGAAGCCGAAGGAGAGACGGGAATAGAAGAAGGTTTTTGAGAAGAGGATTCGATTTGGGAGATTCTATTTTCGAGAATGCGAAACTCATGTTCGAAGTAATTAGAAAGCCCATAACGCTGAACCAACAAGTCCTTCAAAACGGCTTGGGAAAATACAGCATATACTGATGCGAATCCAAAAGAGAACCATAACAATCGACTTCGCGACATATTTTCTTCTTTTTCTCGATTCGTAGCCTGCACAAATTTGAAGCCGGAGTAATGAGAAAGATGGATAGGTAATTTTGTTAACATATCAAAATTATATATATATATATATATATATATATATATATATATATATATATATATTATAATTAATGATTATTGATTTCTACCGGTAATCATGGATTGAATTTTTTATAACATAATTCACATTCATTTTAGAATGGATTAATCAATTATTTTTTGTCCCAGTTTTATTGAAATATGAAATTAGTCTTTTTTTTTTTTATTTTGACTAGTTTAATCATTCATTTTTAAAAATATGTGAATAAAGTATTTTTAATCAATTTTTGTTAAGTTTATCTGACGTTTGAAGCGTATGTTATGATAATATTTAAATTATTTACACCGTTCGACATATTTTCGCTTCAATATTAATTTAAAATATTATCATAAAATGCGTTTAAAATGTCAAATAAAGTTAACAAAATTTGGTATGAATGACTAAATACACGTATTTATAAAGATGAAGGACGAAATTGTTATAAAGTTTCGAAGATTGATTAATTCCAAAATTCACTAAAACTTGAGGGATAAAAACATATTTAACCCTTCTAGAATTACATCAAAATTTCGATCCAGATTCAATTTTTTAGCAAAACTAGTTTGGATTAAAATTTAAATCTACATCCAAATATTTGGATCAAATTTGAAATCCATAATTCATTTTTCATAAAAGAATTTTAAATAGAATTTTCTAAAATTTGTGTCCTTAAGAGAGGCCGACATGATCGAATTTGGTAGAGTTTTGGTCGAGGTCACCTTGCTCGAATTTATGCATAGGACCAACTCAGTTGACTCTCAATCGTAGTCGACTCGGCCAAATTTTGGTCACGACCACTTGGTCAAATTCGGTCGAATTTTAACTAGGATTGACTTGGCCAAATTCGAACGAATTTCAATTAAGGCTAACTCTAGCGAATATGTCCATATTTTGGTAAAACACCACTCGGTAAAAATTGGCCGCATACGATCGAATTTTGACCCGGGACAACCTTGATGAATACGACCAAATTTGGACTATAATTGACTCAGCAAAATTTTGGTTGGGATTGACTTGACAAGATTTCAATCGAAGCCGACACAACTAAATACGACCAAATTTCGTTCGAGACTAATTCAACTAAATATGGCTAAAATTAGGCCAGAGCCAACTCGGCCAAATTTCGACTGAGGCTAACTCGATTGATTTTTGATCGGTGCTGACGCGGCTAAATACATCCAACTTTTGGTTGCGGTCGAATCACCCGAATACGACCAAATTTTGTTTGGGCCGACTCATCGAGTACAACCAAATTTAGGCCGAGGTTGACTCGACCAAATTTTGATCGGGATTGACTCAACTCGACTTAAGTATAAAAAGAAAATACAAAAAGAAAAAATTTAAAAATTAAAAAAAAACAATATTTAAAAATGAAATTATAAATTTTAGACTTAATTAATATAGGAGAAATAAAATTTAATTAAATATGAAAATAATATTCATTCAACTATTGAAAAAAACAAAAATACATTGAATTATAAAATATATAACAAGAATAAGACTATTTAGTTATGTCATATTTTCACGTATTATTTACGTTGATCACACATTTTTAAAAATATCTCTTCCAATAAATTAGTCCGTCCACTCTAATTTAAGTATGATTTCTTGGTGAGATGAAGTAAAATTTACAATCCGTATTATTACAACAAATTAGATCACCTTGAACTGAAAATTAGTTTGCATTAATTTTTAACTACATTGCATCGTTATGAAATGTCAGTGAATCTAACCAGGTCGTTAGTGAACCAGATCAAATCTTTGGTGGATCGCATAAGATCGTTAGTGAATCAGACCTAACTGTCAGTGAACCGGACCAGACTGTCACTAAACCAAATCATACCGTTAATGAACAGGCCAAACCGTTAGTGAACTGGAGTGGACCGTCTGTGAACCAAACTGGATTGTCAATGAACCAGACTGGACTGTTAGTCAACCGCATCGAATCATTAGTGAAACAGAATGGACCAGACCAAATCAGATTGGATTGAGCTGAACCACACCGAATCAAACTGAATCAAACCAAACTGAATTGGACTGGATTGTCAATGAACTGGCCGGACCGTTAGTAAACCATAGTGAGTCGTTAGTGAACCGACCAAACCGTTAGTGAACTGGACCAAATTATAAGTGAACCGGATTGGACCATCAGTAAACCAAACCTTGAAATTGGATATCTGAATACAGGGTTATCAGATCGTGGTTCGTGCTATGAAGCTAACGGCAAATAATTCCATAAACTAATTATAGGTACCTTGCTTTTCTATGCTCTTTAGTGCTGGTTTTAAGATAATGATAATTCATTGTTTAGGGTTTTTAATTTGACTCAAAGATTCTCCAAAAAATGAGAAAATGCATTCTTTAAAAAAAAAAATGCTTTACAAAAGGTTTCTAATGGTAAGATTTGCATGTGATATGAGAGATCTTATCCTTCTATCCATCTTGATATTCACATAGACCATGATCTATTTCCTTATGTTTATTGTGTTTATGCTTATAATTTTCAGATTTATCACGAAAAAGTGAAAACAGATTTAAATTCTTAAAAGTGCAAAATTTGTTGTTCAAATTTATAAATTTATATATGTTGTATTTGTGCATATTGTCCAGTCTGCAATTTTGGTTATACGACTTGTAAATGAATGAAACTGCAAAAAAGTTTTAACAATAGAAAAAAAAAAGTCACAAGTTCACCACATGCTATTTCCAGAACCGACTAGAGGATATTGGTTTACATAATTTTCTTGAACGTATCAAATTTCATCAAAATTTACCAAGAATAACAAGACAGTTAAAAATTCAAAAGTCTTCACATTTTTTCAACACTATTGGTTAATTTCCCAGAAAAAATAAAAAGCGTGAACAAAAAAATCAAGTTGCCTCGGCGTCTGTTTTATTATGTCAATTTCTTCTACCAATATTAAAGTATAGATCCCATAGAACCAAGAAGAAGAACTCATTTCACCGGAAAATTATCTAACCTTCAACCTGCCAAAGACAATAAAAGTTTTTTAATGCACACTCAGATGTGAGAGTGACCATGAAAGAATTAAAAGTAACTGCAATTGAAAAATCTCTCTTCTAAAATTAGCAGCAACAGAAAACATTATGTTGTCTCCTATCAAATGTAATGATGAAATTCAAATTTATCAAACATGTTCCTACACCGGAGTGTTATCTTAAAATGAGGATTACCTCAACATTTTGACGATAAATACGAGATCTCAAGCAAAAAGAGTGTATGCAAAGCTCATGTTCTATATTCATTCCATGAATCAAAGATCACTATGCACAAAAAACTATACCAAATTAAATTTAATTAATCGAATTGCTGCATTATCCAGATCATAATATCATACTTCATTAAATTAAATTGCTGTACAAAACCAGTATCATAGGAAGCACTGAAAATTCAAGATTGGTAGAAACAAGTTACAACAATTATCTTACCATAAATAATAATAAAAGAAAATCTTATTAATACAGAAATTGTAAGAGCAAGTATTTATCAACCAGGAGATGCAAACCTAACATGCAAGAAATTTCTCCATTGAAAATAAAAGAAATTATGAGAAAACTAGAGAAGGCAATTTAGGCGAGAAATTAAAAAGAGCTAAGGAGAGAGAAATGAATGACCTCATCGGAAGCTGAAGGAGAGGAGGGAGGAGACGAAGATTTTGAAGAAGAGGATTCGATTTGGGAGATTCTATTTTCGAGAGCGCCAACGTGTTCCAAGCAGGAGGAAAGCACAAAACGCTGAACCTTTAAGTCCTTGGAAAGGGATAGGGAAAACAAGGCGTATGCCGATGTGAATCCGAAGGAGAACCATAACAATCGACTTCTTGACATTCTTTCTTCTTCAATTTGAAGACCGTGCGATGGAGAAAGATGGATTGGTAATTTTGTTTAAATATAAAAATTAGATTTATGAAAAAAAAAAAAAATAGTATGTATAAATTTGGGGGGAAATTTATTAAGAGATAGATCATAAATGTTGGAAGTGACGCGTGAATTAATAAAAGTTTAATTTAAAGTAAATTGTAATTCTTACTTTATAAGTCAATTTTGTAGGATTGAATTAGGTTTTAAATTCACTTTTAACATAATATCACAATCATATTAGAATATATCCTAACGAACTTTTTTGAACATTTTATTTCATCCAATATCAGACTGCTAACGGACCATCCATTAATTTTTAGTTTTTAGTCTATGATAATTATAGTTGGTGTCCGATATTAATAAGAATATTTTAAATTAATATTGATCGTATAATGTTTTAACCGAAAATTATATTTTTACTTGTGATTTTTTGTATGTATATAATATTATTTTTTTTATTATTTATTATCGTGGTTGTATTTTTGTAAATATGTGAATATTTCAACTAATATTAATTAGGATTTTTTTTCTGATATGAAACTTCCCACTACAAACTTTCTATAGTAATCTTGATGATCGTGGTTTATAGAATTATTTTTGTAGTTAATGGATACTATGGAAAATTTTAAGTTGACATTGATAAAAAAAAAGTCAGCAAAATCTATCCAACAATGTTAAAAGAAATAAACTCAATTAATGTCAACTTACATAATGTCACTCATAATTAATTCGAAACAATTTCAGCCAATGTTAATCTTAAAATATTGTTGATGATACTTGTAATAAATTTTGAAAATAAACATAAATTCAAATTGACTAAAAGATATTACCAATTTTCATATTTCTTTTGGTCATTAAAAACTATTTAATCTTATACTCATGTTTTGAAAATATATTTTATTGATTTCAACTACTTTTGACATAACAAAATATTTACAATTTCAAAAATGTGTTTAGAATAGTAGTTTAATTTTGTAAATTTTTATGAAAAAAAGTTGTGTGATGAATTAAAAATTTCTATCTTACTATTATTGTTTTACATTTTTTTTCCAACTTCATATCATTCATTTTTTTTTCTCATGTAAAGACTTATTTTTTGTTTTAAAACGAAATTAATTCTCACAAAACCATTGTTTTTTTGGTAAATTTACCCAAAATATTAATTTGATTATTGAAATAACTTCGTTTGAAAGATTTTATAGGAAGAGGTAAAATTAATCTTGAATAGTAATTTAAGTAATTTATCGTAAATTAAAATATTATTTAGAATTGAGCATTCCATTAAATAAGAAATTATTTCTATCAAATTAAAACTCTACTTTAAAACATTACTTTGATATTAGATGGATATGTTTTAGAATATACTCTGAATAGAGAGGCTCTGATTTATTTGGGTTCCGTGTGAAACTCAAGAAGGTTGCAATTGCAAGTAATTTAAAATGCACATGCCAAACTACCTCACCTTTCCTCTACTACTATATATAGTCTAGTACTCTTCATCTTCTCCTATCTATTTGGACATAACCATCGCCAACAACGGAAAACGAACGATGCCTCCTTCGATTTCGTGGCTGGTGCTCGCTATTCTCGCGCTGACAGCGCCGGCGACGCCTCCAGCACGCGCCGCGTCGGTTGCATCGTTCGACGGTCAGCGAGAGTTTGACTATTTCGCGTTGGCCTTGCAATGGCCTGGCACTTACTGCCAGCGCACGCGCAGTTGCTGTCCCACCAACGGTTGCTGCAGAGGGTAATCTAGTAATTTACGCCACGTTTTCCTTTCCATTTCTCATTCTGTTACGTTCCATTGGTTCAATTCTTAGATTTGATCATTTTGCATTTTTACTTTGACTTGAAAACGTGGAGTGATTAATCTTTTTTTATTGTGTCTTTTTGGTCGAATTTGGACTTTTTTTTTTTGTTGATGATTATAATTACTCTATGGAATGGATTTTTGATAGGACAAAACTTAGTTATAGTTCTACAGCTGCTTTTCGTGTTATTGTCTGATCAGAATTGGAATTTTACTTCGGTAATTTGTGTGGATTTTTAATGCAAATCTAGGCGAGTTAGCAAAATAAAACTCTAATTCTGATGGCAAAATAATGGCAAAGGTAGCTAAGAAACTTTATGTAAGCTTTGTATTTTGTTTTTTTGTTATGCAACTTATGTGAAGCACTTGATGAGAAGCTGACATGTTTACGTTTCTGATTGCAGCTCCAATTTTCCAAAAATATTCACAATACGTGAGTATTAGGTTTCAAATGCGGCATTGTCGTGGTGGTGGAATACTTTTTGCATGTTGTTGTTGTGAATTTAGACCTCATGGAATACTTACTGCTTGTTTTTCTTCAATTTGGCTACTTGCATTGACTGTGTTCTGAGTTAAATTCTCCTTCTGAGGTTATCGTTCTAAGTTTAGTCTGCGTGGAATACCTGTTACTTGTTTTTCTTGAATTCCACTACTTGCAGTGATTATATTCCGTGTTAATTTATTCTTTTGAGGTTGTTGTTGTAAATTTAGACCATGTGGAATTCTTTTTGTTTTTCTATGAAATAAGTATGCAAAAACATCACTATGCTGAAGACCATGTGGAATACTTATTACTAGTTTTACTTCAACTTTCCTACTTGCATTGACTATGTTCTGAGTCAATATCTTTTTCTCAGGTGTGAATCCCTGGCCCGGTCTAGAAAAATATTGTAAAATTCTACTAAAATTTTAACTCTTTGAGAAATTAGCTTAAGTATGACTTTTTGGTCTTTGTTTCTTCCTGTGAGTTCTTTTGTCTGTCATTTCTTCGTCATCAATCATTTTCTTTTAGATTTCTTTGTTTGTTAAAAATAAATCTGTTTTTGGTGATAAACAACATATTGATCGTTTTGCTTATGTCCGTTGAGTATTGAGATTCCAGCAACAAATAGCTTAACAGGTTATGTCTACGTGTATGATAGATGGACTCTGGCCTGACTACAATGATGGAACTTGGCCATCCTGTTGTTCTAGAGCCAGTTTCAATCCGAAAGAGGTATATTACCCAGCCTTATTTTGCAAGTCATTTTATCACAAATAAAGAGTTGTAGTGGAAAGTTTATGGCCGTTTCTTTTAGTTTTACTAGGTAATTGGTTCAATGATAAAGTATTAACTATTGATTGAACAAAGCCAAGATACTTTTTTTTTTTTGCTTTCAAAACTGCAATATTTTAATGCTTTTTCAAGTGTTAATTGTTTGTATTTGGTTGGTTGCATTAGTGTTACTTTTATATACTATTACAACTTGGTGTCCTCTACTAATTTGTTTGCATAAACTCTCCATTTCCACCATTGTTTCATCTTGTGTGTAGATATCGACTTTGACTAATGCTTTAGAGCAATATTGGCCATCATTGAGCTGTGGCAAGCCATCAGTATGCCATGGTGGGAAAGGAACATTTTGGGCTCATGAGGTGGTTGTTGATATTAATTAGTTTCCTATTCAACCTTAAATTATTATGGACTCTAATTTTTCTTTTTTCAATTGCGCTTCTTGGGTTATCAAACCTGGCTGGCATCGGCAGTGGGGTAATAATCTTTCATTGCTTTTGCTTGCTCACTTGGTTTAATGAGTTTGTACATTGTTTTTCTTGAGTACTAGTTGCGTTGTTTTCCTAAAACCTGCAACTTGTGGATAGCGTTAGCTGTACCAGTGTTAAATTGGTGCGGAACAAAATGTTCAAAGTTTCCAATACATCTTTGTTTTTACTCTTTTTGCTGTTTTCTGAGGCAAAATGATGTGGTTTTCTTGTACTAATATTCCTATTTTCTAATACTGTAACTTCATTTGCAGAGAAACATGGCACTTGCTCTTATCCTGTATTTCGAAACGAATATGATTATTTTGTGGGAGTTCTGAATCTCTATTTCAAATACAATGTTACTGTAAGTTTGCAAAATCTTTGTTTTACTTGGTACCAGAATTTTCTGTCTTTTCTTTAGGTTATGACTTCATATGAAATGTGATCAAAATACATTGATATACTTAAATAAATTTCTACGTTTTCCCATTCCATTGATCATTGTCATTTTTCCTCATAGATAAAGCTCGAAACATTCTTTACTGAATACTAATAGTTAGACAATTAAAGGTTATTATTCAATGCAACTGTTAATTTTTACTTCTGTCTTGCCCCTTCCAATCACCCATAAAAACTAATAAACTTATATATTCATTAATAAGTTAAGCATCCCATGATTCCTCCTGCAATAGTTATAACGTTTCAGTGCTGATTAATGGATTATTTAACCAATAATACCTTCCTCCGGTTACTAGAGTTTGTCTGTTGATTAATGAATTCATTAATTAGCGGTCTTTTTGGCCATGGTGCATTTGAGAATATGTAAGAGATAGTTAGGCTATGACTATAAAGGAGAAGCTAGCCACGAGAGAGAATAGTTTCAGAGGAGGAAGTATTGGGAGGAGACTTTAGGGTTTCTCAAGTACTCTGGGAGTGCTTTATTCTTTTCAATTCTGCCTCTAAGTTCTTACAAATTGGCTCAACTGAATATAGTCATTCTTTTTCTCTGTTCTGCACCTATTACATTTTCATTTTTCTTTTTCCTATCTGCTGAACCACTCCAATTAGTCTGTTGCTGTAGTATGGCCCAAATACATGCACAAAGCCTAAATTATACCAAAATTTTGTTGGCAACTTGGGCTGCCATCTTGTCAATTGGCATTGAAGACTTAAAATCTCAGTCACAGGTTCTCAATTGTTGAAAAACTGCTTAATTGGTTTGGTGTTTACTCTGTTTTAAGAACGACTACCAGTTGTGTTTGTAAAACTCTTTTGTTGTTAAGAACTAATGCTCGCCTGCATTGGGACACACTCTGAGTATTGTTTTTTTCACACTTCTCCAGAGTGTTCTAAATGATGCTGGATATGTTCCCTCTAATACAGAAAGGTATCCCCTTGGAGGCATTATCTCTGCCATTGAGAATGCTTTTCATGCATCTCCTTTAATAATTTGCTCAAAAGATTCTATCGAGGAACTTCGTCTATGCTTTTACAAGGACTTCCAGGTATGTAATCTGCTCTAGTCTGTAATATATGTTTAGCACACAAGAAACTAAAATATGTTCAAATATTTGTCTTATTTATGGTGGGAGATTGGCATATTTAGATATATCATTTGATGAGTTGAGAGATAAATAGTTTAGTCTTCGGTAACTAGACTTTTCAATTATTGATATCAGTATTGTACTCTGGTCAATTTTGACGTAATACTGCATAAAACATATGTAATAGTTGTGAGATCATTGAGATGTTTTAGACATGTATGACACAAACATTTAACTCAATGTATAGAATTGCAGGAATTTGGTTTATTTTTAGAAATTTAAGAAATACGCCACTGGTAAACAAACTTTCATGTACATTATGAGAGAATCCCCATTAATTCTATGATTTCATGGTATTCTATTCAAAAACAGTAATTTGGCCATTATTAATTCTATAGAATATATTGTCTGCCGTTTTGCAGCCCCGAGATTGTGCTGTTAGTTCTGATGATAAAATTGACATGGTTACTTCAAAAGGATCTTGTCCCAAATATGTTAGCTTGCCTGAGCCGCTTTCTGGAAGTAAGTTCATTGCCGTTTCATCTTTTATATCCTTATTTTTAGTTCTGTTTCATTTGCTCTTAGCCATGAAACTAATTTTCTATAACTTACATATTCACATTAGAGACCAGTGGATTAAGGATGAAGGAGATGGTTTATAGTCTATTCTAGTTAGCATGTAATGAAGCATTTTTTTGGAAAATGGTTAATATTTTTTTGGACTTCGTGGAAAAATATGAAATTGATTGACCTGAGGCACGAGTTTGGTTAGACTAATTTAATGTGAATTGAACTATCGACTACTATTGGCACTTCATCAATGGTAGGTGGCCGCAGATTAATTTGTTCATTAGCTGTTTTTTCCCTTTTTGATTTAATTGTAGTAACATGTTGGTTGTTGTTGGTTGAATTAAGTATGATAAAAGGCTTCCCAATCCTTGCTAATCCAAGATTGCTAATGCTACACCCTTGAGGTAGTCCTGGGCTTAAAACAGATGGGGAGCCAAGGAATTGTTTTTTGGGCCAAGAAATCACTTGAAAACAGTTTTGTCCCTCTCCAACTGCCACAGGATACTTACCCTCTCACATACCTGGCTGAAGATAATTAATAGAATTGGAATTTTTTGTTGTTGGTATAATATAAACTATGGTAGTTAGTTTGCAAACTGCTCAATTACGTTAATACTATCTCAATCCCAGTAGTGGCTTTGAGTGAGAATCCCGGTGCCAATAAAGATGTCTCCGGTATGAAATTTCCAAGAGTATCACCGATATTTGGTACGTGTTTGTAATCATGTGAGACTTTTCATAACATCTGAAAGTATACCAATAAATGAATGTTTTAAATTGCGAGGCATACCTAAGCCGGGCAAACACAGGCCCAGAAGAGTAAGGGGACTAACAGTTGATGTAAAACAAAATATTCCTAAATATCCATGCATCCTATATAGATACCTAGCATTTTTAGAAGGTGTTCAACTTAATTGCTTATTTGTTGAAAAAATTTACCTCAAATTTCAAAAATATAGAGATTGGAAAGGGGTCTTTCCTTTAGAAGGAGCTGCTTTTGTCCAGGTTTCTGTTGAGGTACTAGGCAGTCTGTAATTGTTATCTGCTGCTATTTTATTGCTGTCCCTATTGTTAAGTATTATTACTTAGTGGATGAAATTTCTTTGATTTAAACATACCTTTTAATATGATTTTTTTTTATCTCGTGAATTCGGCCCAAAGTTGTGTGAAAACGTTGATCATTACGTTGGATTAGGAAATCCATTGCAGTTTATTAATGCCACAATTATCTATGCGTTTGTAGGGCGCGATGGACTTCAAAGTCAGGCCTCTGATGATGCAGCTCTATAAGGCTATGGTACTGTACTTCTATCTGTAAAGTTCTGTATCTTGCGAAAGAACAAAGGCACACGAATAAAATTATCTAGAGATGTTGTACCATTCATCAATTTGAAGACAAGTGAATAGAATGAAAGACCTGGACATTTGGATTGGGATCTAGACGTGCTAAAGTCTGACCGAGCCTGTTGCCATGTATTTGGAGTCTGGGCTTTATCATTTTCTTTATTATTGGAAGAGTGTACAACCGTATAATGGAATATGTTGTTGTATCATATGGAATTATGAATATATTTACTTTTCCTATAATTTACCCTACATCTCTGTTTCTTTGTATACATTTGCATCACGTATGAATTCATGTAGGAGTTTGTGTTGCCTTTAATTTGGTGAGTGAAATACCAGGCGGACTTCAGTCAACAAAAACTTGCCATTTTTATTTTTTGTTTTTTAATCTTTCATGTACTTCAATCTTCGTTTTCAATTTATGATCATAATTGAGAATGGCCCTGCACCATGTTAGTTACAAAATGACAATCATTACATCGTTTATTTTCCCCCCTTTTAGCTTCAGTAGGAATAGTAAGCCCGGCTTCAATAAGATTTGTTAGACTTATGCTTACCACATCTTTCAAACTGACACCACTTGCATAATAATAGAGACAAATGAAGGCTCTAAGACTTTTCTTCGTGATTACTTTTCTTTGTTCATTCTTCCTTGCAAGTACAGAACCAGACTCGTGTACCAGCAATCTAAGCCTCAATGTTTCCGTCCCCTTTGATACAACCAACCTTCGCTGCCTTTCTGTATGGGATGCTCAAAGTTTCATCCTCAGAGTAAGTGCACCATTTTTGAATTTCATCACATTTATATGACCTTATTCCAATAGCACCACATGTATATACTAACCTATGTGTAAACTTTGCAGTATGCTCAGACTTATGCAAACATTTGGAGTTTCATTCTCTCTACCCCAGACACAAATTCTTACATAGCCATGGGATTCTCTGTCAGTGGCGGCATGGTTGGTTCAAGTGCCATGGTGGGGTGGGTGGAATCAAGAGGAGCCAGTGGAGGGATCAAGCAGTATTATCTTGGTGGGGTCACTCCAAATCAGGTGGTTCCTGATAAGGGCAACCTACAGGTGATAGCCAATTCAGCCTTCATCACTCTACAGAACTCTCGTCTGTTCATGGTGTTTCAGTTACAAACCGCTGATCCTTTGTCCTCGCTGATATTTGCCACTGGATCCACCGGTTTATTCCCTGCACCACCAAGCTTTGCACTAACCAAACACTTAGACAAGATTTCCACAAGAATAGACTACTCAAAAGGTTAGTATAAATTGAACTCCTTCCCAAAACTCTCGTAAATGATTTTTATTCTTCTCTTTAAATAAATTTAATTTCTAAACTACAATATGTGGAAAAACTATCCGTATATGAGCTAAAAATAATGATTATTTTTCTTACAAGTCGGTAATAACTAAGCTATTGTGATTTTTTTTAGCCTTGATCTGAAAAAGTATTGCCTGAACAGTAAATCTTAATTTTTTTTCTATTCTTTATTTAGTCTTTGTTCATCCTGTCACCTCAACTACTATTAGTCTCAATCCCTCAATTTAAAAAATGCAATAACGTAACTGTTTTCAAATTTAGTAAAATTCCTTAATTTTAAAAATGCAACAATGTGATGTTTTTTTTTTTTAAAGTTTTAGTGGTTCTATAAATTGTCACTATATAATGAATATAAATTATATTACTTGTAAATTAAAATTGTTAATGTTAACTTGTGCAGATTAATGGTTATATTGTTAATTGTGTAAAAATATTAACTTGGTGCAATTAAAATAAAAAGACTTGATTATGTTCTTTTTATTAATAAGACTAAATTAAACAAAATAAACAAATTATAGAATAAAAAATAATTAAGTCCTTTAATTTTTTTACAAACTTCTGATAACAAAAACAAAGTTAACCAGTAGTGAATAATATATGTTTTTCTTTTCTTTACTTCGAACTCTATTGGTGCAAGGTGATCATAAATATGATTAGTGGGTAATATTGAAGTGAGCGTCATTATATGTCATTATGCCTGTGGTTGAAATTTGACGGCATACTATTCAGAATTCATTGATTCAGCTAGAGAATTCTTTGGTTGGGCATTATAGAGTGGGTGATATGTTCAATCAAAAACTATACTAGTAAAAGCCAAATGAAGTAGAGAAGAGTAAATAGTGGAACTTAAGTTGTTGGTTGTGAGCAACGCAGTTCCATTTCTTAGAATATTGAGTCTTCTTTTCGAGACAGAGGGAGAGAGAGAGAGAAAAAACAGCCGACAACTGGTCTGGGTAGCAACCACAGTCTATAGTCTTAGATTCACACGTGTTTTTATGTTCTCTCCGACTTGGAAGTTATGGAATAACAACCTGATCGACTTCATTTGAAGCAATCTAATTCTTCAACTTTAAGTCTTAGCTTAGGATCTATCTTAACCGTATTTCCATTTCCCCTGTCAACGCATATATTTACATTAAATACTTCATAATTTTATTCTAGAATTTATTTATAAAACCGTAGTTTCTCTCTCCAAATATATAATATCTTTTAGCCTATTTCTATTGTACTAGTTTTAGTGAAAAAATCAAAGTCAAAATTAATAAGAGAAAATTTTTGTTTAAAATTTTTTAGCGAAAAAATAAATAACTAATGTTTTATTCCCTGAAATTTTAATATATTATCTTAAACTGCAAAAGTAAAATAAAAATCGAATAATTTGTAAAAAAAAAAAATACATATTTCACACGATCTCGGTGTAAATTTTTGCCAGGACTTTAAATATCCTGTTCTGTTTTCCAAATAAAACTTCAATAAGATGCATTATTTATGTTTTTTCTCTTCCAATTAATTTAGAAGTTTCAGACGATGGTAATGATAAAACATCCTTTAGGCAATTATCAACATGTATTTTATTTTAAAAAGTCGTATCATCATCATTGGTTATGCACTTATTATTATTATTATTATTATAAATTCACGTTGTTGATCTTAATCTTTGGTCACTTTTAGTGCAGGTTGAATGAAATAAGATTTATTTATTTATTGAATTTAATTTTTATGCTTTGTTAGTATATTTTTAATATCAATAAATTGAAAATCATCTCGATATTAAGTATATTAAGTAGTTTTTATAAAGCGAGGAAACTTATAATACCTAATAATGAAATAATAACAGTATAAAACTTTTTTTTTTTACTTTTATTAGTATATAGACGATTTGATCTTATTTATTTTTGCTTATCTATATACTTTAGAGCAAACGAAGCAAGTGTAAAAAATATTTTTCTTGAACTACAACACTTATTTGTAATAAGTAACGCTAAACTTTTGGGTAGACGGAAAGTATACTGACCCAAGAGAAAGAAAGACAAACAAACCGGACAATAATTATTGAGAGTTGCCTGCTTTGAGGGACCTAAGTTGAAATAGAAGTGATAAATATATACAGAAACAAAATATACGACACAAAGAGTTAATGATGGAAAGATCAAATAGAAAAGAAAAAAAAAAAAAAACTAGATCTAATTCTATTTAATGATATTGAAATTCTCAATTTAAGTTTTCATCCTAGACGAGACTTATAAGAAAATAAAGCAAATTCCACTTCCACCCACCCCATTTCATTCATTCTAAATTTGAAGTTTGGTAGTGTTAATAAAATTATCAACAACACGATAGAATAAAAAAGTGCTTTCGGTTTCTATTCTTCCAATAAAAATATTTTATATTAATGAATTTCATCTTTAAACTTTTAAAAACATATAGATTTAACCCTTTTTATTAATGAATTTAATCACATTAAACCAGAAATATAGAAGACTATAACGACTTTTTTTCAAACGTGACAAATTATTCTTTGGAGAATGGAGGTTATAGAACACCGTGTTTAGTTAGCACACTACGATCACTGACCGCATACGTATAGGGATACTTTAATTTTTTTTTTAAATGTTATTTTATTCACTTTCCAAGAATTAAAAAACAAAGTCAATATAAGTTCAGAAAATCTCGGGAGAGATTGCTTTTTCATAATTTACATTTGACAACACTTTATTGTCTGATAACCTAAAAAGTTTGATCTATATCATATTCGCGTAAATTTTCCCCATTATCAAAATCAATCTTTTATTATGAATGAAGGAAACTTAATGGTTTAAGTTACCTAGCCTTCCTTTCACCAAATCTACTAAATCGAATTAGGCCATAATTATTGATACACTGCTACCTATACCATTGTTTAATTATATCAATCTTTCCCTTTCCTTTACTTAATCATATAGCAGTACGTCTTTCTTGCTTTAACAATCTCATGAATACGTTTGCAATCACACAACACAAGCATAAACACTAGAGAGAAATGAAGATATCTATAGCATTTCTTATGTTCACTATTTGTTTGCATGTTTCAGCCAACATTGGAAGTTCACAAGGGAATGGAAATTCTTCACAAGTAGATGGAAGTACTTCACAAGCAGCAGCAGACTCCTGTGTCTCCAAGCTAAACCTCAGTGTTCCTCTCCTCTTTGACACGACCAATCTCAATTGTCTTCCTGTTTGGAATGCTCAGGGCTACATCCTTAGAGTAAGTCGTGCATTATTCTTGAATTAATAGGTTAGTTCAAAACATGAATTAATAGGTTTGGAATGACCAATCATGAGATTAATATGAAACCTACTAACAGGATATGCATACGTTAACTGTGCAGTATTCTCAGACTTCTCCAAACATATGGAGCTTCATTCTCTCTGCACCGAACACAAATTCTTATATAGCAATGGGGTTCTCTCCCAATGGAGGGATGGTGGGTTCAAGTGCCATTGTGGGGTGGATCTCATCCAATGGGGCAGGTGGAGGCATGAAACAATATTATCTAACAGGACTCGCACCAAACCAAGTGGTGCCAGATAGAGGCAACTTAAACGTTCTCACCAACTCAACCTTCATTACATCACAGTCCTCACGTTTGTACATGGCCTTCCAGTTACAAACAAACCAACCTCTGTCCCGCTTGATTTATGCCTTTGGACCTAACGGTGTGTTCCCTTCACCACCAAGTTTTGCATTAACACACCACCAAGACAAAGTCTCCATTACGTTGAATTACGCAACAGGTTAGTCAAAAGAATCAGCCATGCAAGTGTTTTTTCACATTCTTGTCAATAGATTAACTCTGAGAAGAAATTAACAAATTCATCCTTTTTCACAAATTTAACAATTTAAAACCAGTCAACTCGTATTTATCTTGATTAATCAACTTAAACCTCAAATCCTAACTCGCAACTTCCAATCTTCATCCAACAGTTATAAATGTAATGCGTTGATACTTGCAAAAATGACAGAATCTGGTCTCATTTGTTTGTGATTTGAGCAATTTTATTCCTGGCTACACAATTTTGTTTACAGTATTTTATACAAAGAAAATAGAAGGTTTTGAAAAAGATGATATTTCGAAAACAATTATACCAATTATGTGCATATGACAAGGTTTGAAAAAGATGATATATCGAAAACATGTAAACCAATCAAGATTATTCTAGCGATGACCTTTTGGTTGAGTTGATTTTGACAAATGATTGGACCAATACCTGGCCCATTCTTGCTCTCAAAAACTATTCGCAGTGGTTTGTGGTTGTTGAAATGACATTCTTTTTCTCATATTCATGTAAGAATAATCTAGTTGAAATGTAAATCTGACTCGACCTTCTACCAAACCCACATGTCTTTTTTTTCTTTTATTCTTATATATATATATATATATATATATATATATTTTTTTTTTTTTATTTATTTAATTTTTTTTTTTTATATATATATATATATATATATATATATATTTTTTTTTTTTATGAACTAAATTTGGGTCATTAACTCCTTTCCCATAACACTTGTTAGTTACAGTGCATGTTCTGTACTGAACATACTAGTTTAAGACAACTATTAGTCCTAAATTTTACAGTGACAATTATAAAAAATTTTCTACTGTTTTTTTAATCAGCAATAATATATATATATATATATATATATATATATATATATATATATATATATATATATATATATATATATATATATATATATATATATATTTATATATAT
>Ga0214543_1001211_pt1 | contig 49157 bp, 21 predicted proteins | sample CNSS2metaG_FD_160094 | JGI IMG/M metagenome (GOLD analysis project Ga0214543, IMG submission 160094) | Root nodule microbial communities from cowpea collected in UCLA plant growth center, Los Angeles, California, USA - CNSS2 | ecosystem: Host-associated > Plants > Roots > Nodule | place: USA...
TGAGATATTTGAAGGGCACTTCAAAGATGCATTTGTCCTTTAAAAGAAGTAATCTCACTTTACAGGGGTTTTCTGATGCAGATTTGGGAGGTGATTTGGATGGTAGAAAGAGCACAACAGGTTATATCTTTACGTTGGGTGACACAACTATCAGCTGGAAGTCCAAACTTCAAGGAAGAGTCTCCCTTTCAACCACTGAAGTTGAATATATAGCTATCTCAGAAGCAGCAAAAGAGATGATATGGTTGAAGAATCTTCTAAAAGAATTAGGAAAAGAGCAAGATGAACCTTCATTGTTAAGTGACAGTCAAAGTGCCATTTGTCTTGCTAAAAATCCAATTCTTCACTCCAGATGTAAACACATTGAATTGAAGTATCATTTTATCAGAAACTTGATAAATGATGGAGATTTGATTTTGTTGAAGATTCCAGGTGCAGAGAGTCCAGCTGATATGTTGACCAAGACTGTCACAACAGCTAAGTTGAGGCTTTGCATTGCCTCAACTGGCTTTCGAGAAAATTGATGATGAAGGCACTACATTAGGTGGTAATGTAAATCAAACCCCGAGTGGGAGAATTGTTAGTATTATGGTGCTTAATTTAGTCCCACATTGCTTAGAATAGTGAGATGTGGTTCTCTATTTTACTATATAAGAGACTCTATGTAAAGCTTTAAGATACACCAGAAATACAAATACTTCCTAGTGTAGTCGTGGATGTAGGCATACACATTGTACGCCGAACCACGTTAAATTCTCTGTGTCTATTTTTCTCTCCTTTATTCTTTCCTTCATTGCCTTGTTCCTAACAACCAAAGCTAAAACTTATTGATCAAGAATCTAGAACTTGGTTTTACCTTCAAAATCGATTTTTTGTTTTTGCAACTCAATTAGTGATTTATGATTTCAGTATATATTCCATAATATTTTTTTTTGTTTATAATATGCTTCCATTATTCTTGATGTGTTCGATCATTAGTTTCAGGTGTAGTATTTAAATTCTTCATTTTCTCAAAAGTTAGGTAAAGTATTTGTTTTTCCCACCTATTATTCTTAGTTTAATTTCAACTTTGAATCTATTTTTGTGTGATTATAGTAATGATCTATGCATCTCAACAATTTTGTTTTGTGTATTGAATCTTGCATGAACTTTTAATTACTTCGTCCCATGCATTTTACATATTTTGACCCATTGTGTAGATTTTAGGTTTTTTAGTCTGGCTTAACTTGGGAATTTCATTATGCTTTAGTTCTTTTGGTCAATTCTCTATTTTAGAGTTTCATTAGCATTATATTTAATATGTATAGATGTTAGAATCATGCATTCATGCATTGCTTCACATTAAGATCCATATATGCAAAATTTTGCATAAAAGTAATCTAGTTTTCTTTATTGTCAAATCTGTTCTAGGTAGAGATTTTGTGAATTGGGAATAGCTGGGTAGTTATGAACATTTATTTTGCATATTTCATTATTTTGAAACTTGTTCATAACACTTAAAATGCATGAAATACAATTTTAATATTTATATGCTTGTTTCCATATTTTTACCCATTCATAGAAGCCATTTTGCACTTACTTAGGTATAATTAGGCATATTCTTATCTTCTGTACAATTTCGGTGTTTCTTTGTTTTAAAATTTAGTAACCATCATAATCAAGATGTGCAAATACAAATTCATACATAACATGACCTCTTGACCAAAATTGTGCATAATCATAATTGTTGTCGAAAACTAGTTTTGGTGCGTTTGTTCATTTGTTGTCTCGTTTGGTTTGACACATGATTTTGATTATTTGGAGTTTTTAATTTAGTTTAATCATTCATTTTAAATAGTTATACATATAGAAACCTCTCTAGATCACTTACATTGCATAAATAATAGTTTAGTTCATTTACGCATTTCATCAAACACTTTTCAATTTCGCATTTATGTTTGGAATTGGGAAGAGTTGGGGTCTTGAATACATTCACTCATCTTTCTTTACAATTTTGCATGATCATTCATCATATTATAATATTCCATGATCATTTGCATAGTGATTTAAGTTTATTCTTCTTAAAAACATGTGATAAACATTATTGTAGTAGTGCATTTTGGTTCCAACAACTTTAATCTATTTTCTTAATATGATTGTATTATTTTATAGTAGGTTTTATATTCTTTTTATTCCCCTACTTTTTGTTTATTTTTTAGGGTGATAGTTGGACATAACTGTAGCTACAAAATTACACAATTCCTTGGATTGACACCTTAGTTTGCTTCTAATACATATTACAAGGTAGCTATGATTTTTTGCTAATACCTTAGGCAACAAAGGGCTTTAACACTTTGCATCTACGATTTTGAATTTCTCCTATAAGTCCTTGGTGTGAACCCATTTCTTGTTTTTTATATGTCCTTTAGTAAAAAGAAAAAGGCAAAAGCCAGTTCTTTCTCTCCCAAACCCTCTTAGCTTCATCACCACCCTTTCTCTTAGCTTCTCTCCACTTCCCAACCATTATTCTTCAATTTTCTCACTTTGATTTCAACCATTTCTTGAGCGGAGGAAATTTTTGGAAATGCTTAGGAGATTTCCAGCTTGTCCACTCATAAAAAAGTGGATAGGGTAAGCTATTTTCATCTCTACTCAAAAGGGGGGAAACTAAGTTGTTTTCTATTCCCCCATTTTACTATGTTCATGAGAATGTTATCAGTCTTATGAACTCCCAGAGTTCTGCTGAACACATCCATGCCCTAGGGTCGTTGTTCTAATAACTCGTTGGTTTTATGTTATTCTTAGGTTGTCTTTGCGAGTTGTGGTGCTCTTTCCACATAGAGCTTCTTATCATCAAGTTTAGTATCAATTTCGAGGTTAGGGAAGCTAGGGTTCTTAAATATTTTGAAATGAATTGCTTTTCTAGTCTTTAATTTCATCTTGATGTGTTGAACGGACAAATGTAGTAAGGTTATGTGTTTGTGTTGGTCTATATTTTTGGTTTTGCATGTGTGAGCAGGGGAGAATATATTATTCTTGCCTAGGGAAAAAACTCTAGCCTATGGAGAATAACAGAAACTCACCTTTGCTTCTACTAGAATTTTCGCTTAGGCGAGGATTCTCGCCCAAGCGAGAGCAATCTTGCTTAAGCGAGAAAGTCTAGCTTAAGTGAGAACTCACAAATTTTCACTGTGCTCTTTGTTTCAATTGTCGCCCAGGCGAGAAGTTTCAAGATTCAGCAAGAGAACTTGTCGCTTGAGCGAGAACTCCTAGCCTAAGCAAGAATGGTGCATCTTTGTTTTAATTCTCTGATTGAATATGTGGTTGATTGAATTACCTTTTAATTGCATGAAGTATGAGGCTATGCTTGTATAATCTGGTACTTTTGAGACTAGAATCGATGTATGGCATGAGATAACATGTGAATTATGTGAGAGTTTCATAGAGAAATTCCTTTAGTGATAATATAGTGTATGTAGTTAACTATAGATTAAAGTAAGGTTACATCCTAACACTCTAATGATCATTCAGATTCACATAAAGTAGAACGGTTCATGTGGTAAAAGTAGTAGGAGGTCCTAGCCTAAGGCAAAATAATGGCCTTAGATGATCACAAATGCAAGTTTCCAGTGAATCCGATTTCATTACATGTATCCGGATAATTGAGTTAGAGAGCCATCTATTGATTTGCATTAAATGTCACTTGTGCTTCCATGATTGGATTGTTTACCTGTTAAATAAATTTTAATTTAACGAGCTTACCCTTCTCTTTGTGTTATGTTTACTTGTTGTGTTTTCCTTTTGTAATGATCACCAATGTTGGTGTGAGCAGATGGGGAGACATCGGTTGATCATCAACAGTCGGAGGAGATGTTGTGGTCTAGAGTAGATGCTTTAATTATTGCTCCTCACTGAGCATCTTTTGAAGAACTTTCCTTATGTCTTTTATGCTTGGTTGAGAGATGTTTTGTAAAAAATCTGTTATGTCCTAGTCTGTTTATTGGGTTATTTTGCGCCGATAGTCCTTATGATTATTTGGTATATTTTTTATGACAATAATAGTTGATTCTAGTATACTTCCCTTCTTTTGCTCTATTATATTATATTATATTATGTGATGTTTTATTTATTAGAAATTTTCTATTAAATGGGATGTCACACTTGGTATGCACTCTATTGATGGATGATGATGCACTTTTTTATTGTTTGATTTAGAGCCTTAAAAGAACTTTGGTTGCCCATCATGTGCTCATCTCAAACTCACCTTGGATCAACTTTAAGAAAACCTCTTAGAGGCTTTACTTAGTAGTAGCACCAAAAATTATATCACGAACATAAGTTTGCACAATAAGAAATCTTTATTTGCTTTTTTTGGTTAATAAGGTAGTACCAAGCTTTCCTCCTACAAAACTATTTTCTAAATGAAAATTCATCAATCTATCGTACTAACCTTTAAGAGTTTGTCTAGAACCATGTAAAGCCTTTTTAAGCTTAAGAACATAATTCAAATTTGAAAGGTCTTCAAAATTAGTGGTTTATTCACAAATACTTCTTCAATGAATCCATTGAAAAAAGAACTCTTGATATCCATTTCGAAAAGGCTTAGAACTTTATAAACAACAAAAGCTAATAAAATCTGTATAGCCTTAAGGCACACAACTGGTGCAAAAGTTTCAGTGAAGTTTGTTCCTTCTTGTTGATTATGGCCTTGTGTTAGAAATATGGCTTTATTTCTTATCACTTTATCTTTTTATCTAGCTTGTTTTGAAAGACCTAGCATTTTATGATCATAATTTAATTGCAAGAGGAGGAACTGATTTTCGAATGTCATTTATGGTAATTAGTTGGGCTTTTCCTCCATGGCTTGTTGATCCTGAAGGAAACCTATAAATACGTAAGAGAAAACAGAGGTGTTTTGATGATGTTTGAAGAATTTATGATGAAGATTCAAGTTTTAGAGACTAGATTTCTTTGTTATGTTTATGTCTTTCAAACAAGGTATTCACTAGGATTTTCAAGATTAACACAACCTATATTGAAAAAGATTTTTTTTTATTTCTAAAGCTAAAATCAAGCTTAAAATGTTTTTAGCATTTTTGACTGATTAAATTTTTTTAATCGATTAAATTAATCTTGAGAGGTTTTCATACTAGAATAGTCATTTGTCTAGTGCAATAACTGATTAACTTAAGAAGCATTTAAATCTTTCCAAAATAACAATATAATAATTGATTAAGTTCTTGTTTAATCGATTAAACTTGTTTAATATAATTAATGAGGAGTGTGTTTAATGATTAATACATGTGATAACAATTTTTCAAATTTTAGTTAAAATAATCAATTAAGAACCATTTAAATGCATGTCAAAATGTTTTTAATCAATGGTTTGAAAACTCTATTATTGAGACCATACGATACAGGATAACTATCTAGACAAAAAGGTCTTATTAGTAGTTCTTTGGATGATAACAAAACGCTATACAATATGATGAAAGGTCTTATTAGTTATGAGGATAATAAAAACTATATGAAAATTATGAAAACTCCCTACAAGTACTACACGCATCAAACAAGTTGTTAAGAACTTGTTTTCCAATTGAAGTTATACTTGTTTCAGATCCCTTAGTGTTTGATTTTAGAAGACATAAAACAGACCTACATTTATGTTGCATACAATGGAGGAGATGCTTCAACACTTAATTTGGGATGAAAGACGTGTTATTCAAAAGTTTATCAACTAATCCGGACATAGATATGGTAATCATGTCCAACAAGTTTTCACTCATTTCTTTAACATATTTGGAGATTTCGCTCATCTTTTGGATCATCGATCATCCTTTGTTTCTACCTCATCAAACCATTCACAACAACAATGACCCTTTTGGCTCTCCCATTTCCCTTTGCTGATGACAATAATGGAGAAAAAGAAGAAGATAAAGATTTTTTTCTCCCATAACCCAATCTAAGCATAATATGCATATGTTTTCCATTAATTATTACTTTGATTGTTACTCTTATATCACAAAACCACATGACTTTATTATATCATGAATTGTTAATATTTGTTCAAACTACATTGAATTATAATTTTATCTTGAAATGATTCTGTCATCATAAAAAATAGAGAAATTGTTAGACTCAAATGATACATCACCCCTCTAGATGAAAGGTTTATAAGTTTTGATGATAATAAAAACATTATTACATTGTGTTTGTATACATTATTATGTTCTTCACATTGCGAATACATGCATCCTAAATAAAGTATTATAGAAAAATGAACAAACCAGAAGATATACTTTGAACAAATCAAAGATACAAAATTAACTAATGAAAGGATACACCCTTACACATGATCAAACGAATCAAACAATATAAAATGTACGCTGATTAGACAATAATAATTTGTTATAATATGTGATATGAGCTCAAATTGACCATTAGGCGTCTACAACACCTCATTTGACACATTTAGTTATTTCCATTTAATGCTTGATATTTAATTCAAATTATTTATAACTCATTATCTTTGCATTTTAAAAGAATTTGAAAACCATGAGTGATCAATGTGGTTATTAGAAAAAGAATAATTTGATTAACAAAGATTTTGGATCGAATGAATATAACTTCAATATCAATAAGCATTTTATCTCTATATATACAAATAAGGTATTAATGATCAATTTATCTTGTGTGCATTTTCTCTATCCTTACTCTTTTACTTTGAACAATTAATTCACTTGTATATATTTGTTTGTGCATGTAGTTTTTGAATTTGTTTTCAGACTCTATTCATCGCCCCTTCTAGAGCCACATTACACCAACACACATCAAGCATTCATTACTCTCAAAGAAGAAAAGTGTTGAAGCAAAGCTTAAATGAAGATATGTAATAATAAAAGAGCTTTGAACAAGATTACCACATTGATGACTCCATGAAAACCTTCCTTTCAAAGTGCTAACCGATCAAATCATGATAAAAGATCAAATGAAGAACAATACTTTAGTGATCATGAAGCACTCAATGGTCAAATTCTAAAAACACATTAATTCAGATCATTTGAAAGAAGATATACAAGAGTAGAAAAGTGAAAGAAACAAAGTGCAATAGAAAATAAATAAAGAAAGTGATTAGAAATATTCAACATATAGAGTCAAATCTAGATAAAGTCTTGTTTGTGAAAAAATATTGGGTGTGTGTGATGAGTCATTGTTATATCCTTCTCATTGTGAAATATACCTTATGAGCTTAAGTTGTACTCTCTTATTTTGAGAATGTCTTCTCATTATTCTATTAAGTGTTCTTAATCTCAAGGGGAGATTAAAAAGGTAAAATGGAGAGGTTAAACTCATTGTATTTAGAGATATTGTACTCATAATACCTGAAGTGGTTGATAATCATGTTGTTTAGAGAGACTGTACTCATATTATCTAGAGAGATTTTAGTTTTTTTTAGAGAGATTGTATCTTATGTAACCTAGAAAGGTTGATACAAATATTGTAGTCAATGTTTTTATTAATGGAACCTCATAAATAATGTGCTTAAAGGAAAATTAGATGTAGCATGTGAGATTAAAGTGAACTAGTATAAAAATTTGTTTTATGCTTGATTGGTCTTTTGTTTAGTGTTTCAGATTCTATTATGCAGAAAGAGTTTAAGGCTCTATTCACCCCTATTCTAGAGTCACCTACACTTATAATAATTTCTTAAATTAATCTTTATTTCATCATAGTCAAATAATAGTTAGTTAATTTTTTTCTTAATCATTTTTCTAACACATTATTTTTGAATGGTTCTTATTATATCTTATTTTTACTGATTCCCTAATAGGGAGAATGAATACATATGTGCTTAGGGATTATTTTAAATTTTATTTACTCCCAATCTTGTCTGTTTACTATTATTTTCTTTGTATTTTATGAAGAGGTAGCATTAGGCAAAAAGGAGATATCATAGCTAGGGTGAGTTCTTGTGTTGCAGTTTTTGCATTTGTGTTTGAAGATTTCTAAAATAACAATTTTTTTATCTCCAACATCGAAGTATGGCTCATTCATCAAATGTGGGTTATCATAGAAAATGAGGAGAATGTTCGACTAGAACACAATGTCATACCTTAAGGGAAGTTATATTATTGATGTTAGAATATTTGAATACTAAAGATGTATTGAGTTTTAGCTTTCGTTGCATGTCTTTAGAGTCTTTCAAGAAGGTTTTTAATTTAGAACATGACTTACATTAAAATTAGTCATTTTTTTTTTCAAAAAGACAAAAACATATGAAAAATGTTTTATGGCTTTGTTAATCGATTAAGGTTTTAAATAATCGATTAAATTGTTCTTGAGATGGTACAAAATAAGATAATCAATTAAAGCAAAAGAGCAAAATTATGTGTTTTCAAATGTTTTCAGAATTTAAGAGATTAAAGTCTTGTATAAAATATTAACTTACTTTTTGAATTAAATAGAAAGTTGAAATAATCGATTAATGCGTCCCATAATCAATTAAAACAAAAAGTGTTATACCTATTTTTCAAATTTTAGTGAGAATAATCAATTACCAATTTGATTAGGTTGTTATCCTTTTATAGTCTTCCAAGGATAGAACATTCAAGTGTGTTCAAGATTTGATCTTGTAGTGTTTTTTTCTTGTATTTTTTTGGCTTATGATGAGTGCTTGTACAAACATTTGTAATTTAACTAGTATGAATTTTCTTTGCAATCTTTCTCTCCCTTTGTCTTCTTTTCCGTGTTGTTTACCAATCTCTTATCAATATTAAATTTAAAATTAATTACATTCAAATTTTCACATTGAAACTATTTTCAAAGAACTTGAGGAAAAGGTAAATCTTTTTCCAAATTTTTTAAACCAATCCAACCCTTCCCCAAAACCTTTACTCATCTTGGTTTAACTATATCTCATTCTTTTATATCACCACAACCAGATGAAACACTCGTGCTTGTCGATATTTATTGCTTACAAAACCATATATTATATTTTTTTATTGACAAACACTTAATTAAAACTTAACATAAAGGCCATTAAAATTGATTCTATAGTGGAAAATTTGAAACCTATTGCGTAAACTAAAATGTAGTTTATGGTATATATTTCGATATTTAGTATATGTTAATTGATTTCAATTATATTGAACTGATTTAAATTATTAATTTGTATAAAATTTTGTAATCATGTATAGTATTTGGTTTGAGGGTGTATTAACCCTTGACATATTGTATTTTAATCTTTGAAAAGTTCGCATTTTAAGTACCATATTATTCAAATTTTGAAATATGTTTTACATTCAACATAGTTTCTTGTTTAAGATTGAATGCTAAGATTTATCTACTACTTTCAATTTGAAATGTCACTATAATTTTATTTACATAAAAACAAGAGGGGGGAGTAGTAACACTCACTATATTGAATCCTAAACTATCCAACTGAATTGTTTAGGTTTAATTATTTTCTAAGAGTTCATTATTATTATTATTATTATTATTATTATTATTATTATATATATATATATATATATAGATATTAATTTACATTTAATATTTCATGATATTTCAGTTGATTACAATTATTTTTATCTTAGAGTGTAGTAGATTTCATGTCACTGCTTTCATTTTTGTGTGACATGAAGACCATTGGAAAATCTTGCTAAAAATTATGAAATATAATAAATTGTATGTGTTAATAAACTATATAAAGTGAATTTTCCTAAATTGGATAAGGTCACGCGTTTGACTAAAAACCTGACTCTAACAAGTCTCGTGACAACTTAATTCCAAGCAAAATATGTACATCGTATAGATATGAATTAAGTTTTGATTATTCAACACGCATAAGTGATGATTACGAGAGGAAAGCAGAATTTATACAATTTATGTAATGTAATTGTTATGGAAATGTCATAATTGAACAATGGTACAATAGAGCCTTTGTATTGTTAGGCATATCTTCATACACATGTGTTTGCATAAGCTCCAACATCTTGATTTATATCCCCCAACCAGTCGTTCATGGTTGACTCACCACCAACCTCTTTGGATTTGTACATACTTAACAAATCTAACAATTCACCATATCATGTCGATGTTGAAAAATTCTTATGAAAGTAGTCACATGAAAAAGGCTCCTTAAATTTTGTGTGCAATCTTTTTATTTTGTTGTTTGCTAATGTTGTATTCGATAAAACAGATAAGGAAACTATGACTAATGTATGAAAGAAAAGGCTATTCTTTTGATGTGAACCTTAGAAGATTGGAAGGATCTTGACAACTCCAAGGAATGTAAGAAACTCAAAATCCACGAAAGAACAAAGAAGATTGGTAGAAACATGAAACCTTCAAGGTAAGTTTGATGTTTTACAATAAAAGATAAGGAAAAGAAGAACAAGTATCCAAATGAAATAAAACATGGATTAAGACTTAGAAATGGAGAATGATTCAAGATTAGAACCAAAGATCAGAAACTCAACACTTAAGAAAGCTTCTCATGATTAGAATCAGAGCAAGAGAACTCTTATGACTCTCAACGTTCAACTTACAAAAAAAGTAGAATGTTATTCAATCTCCAAATGAAGAAGAGTAGAAAAATTAAGGTAGATTTATCTCATCTAATATTGTGATTAATTATTTAAGTAACTCCTAAACTAAGGTTAGCACTTGGTAGTTCCTTGAAATTTCGAAAAGCACATTGGTAGTTCCTTAACTTTTGGAAAGGGTCTCTTTAACTGAGGAAAGCCTCATGATGACACTCCTCAATACTCATAGTTGTTGCATAAGATAAGGAAAAAGACACTTGAAAGAGTTGCAACCACCCATGTGCACTTGGAAGTAACATCTCTTGGTTAAAAGCTCCCCATGTGACACTCCAACAATCAAACTTTACACAAAATGTCCCTTAGAAATTGGACTCAAACAAAATTTCACTAGAAAGCTATAAATCTAAAATTGCATTAAATCAATATAGGAAAAGGTAAAGAAAATGTATGAGTAATTTTGAAATGTAAAAATAAAGTTAGGAAATAACTCATTTTCTAAAATCTACTAAAAATTAAAAATTTGACTAAGTCTAAACAAGCTAAATTAGGCTAAAAGGAAAAATTGTACCAAATCAGTAAATGTAAATGCTATGCAACGACCTAGACACATTCTAAATGATATGAGAAAGGTAAAAGCTAGGCCAAAAGTTAAGAAAAACAAAAACACAAAACATTCGATATATGCACCCATAAAATTATACTATTTGACAACTAGTTCTAATATTATACTACAATGACTCAAAATTGATGCCTAAACTATCTAAATAGAAAAATACTATCTAAGATAGTTCTAAATGATAAAAGAACACTAAAAACTAATATAACTACTACAAACAACAAAAACTGCAAAAATCACTACAAAACCCCCCATAAAAGCATATTAAACTAAGCTAAAAAGTAAAATTGTACCAAACCAAAAAATTAAAATGCACGAAATTGTTTAAAGAAGTTTTAAATGGTAAAATAAAGCTAAGAATCAACTTAAAAGCTACATTTCTACATAAATTCAAAAATCCACTCTCGGAAACCTAAACTACGCTAAAACTAATCTCAAATCATGAAGACTGCATTAAACTAGAGAATGAAATTGTTATGAAACTACCTAAACATGTTTTAAATGCTAAAAGACTATCAAAACCTAAGCTAACTACTAAAAATAACAAAGAAATCAAAATGTGCCCATGAAAACCTGAAAAATCTAGTAAAACTATTATAATGAACTAAGAATATGCAACTGAGTCTAATGTCTACTTTTAACCTATTGAAATAGCAAAGTAACTTTGTACATAGATTCAAATCTATCAAATTAAACGAAATTTATCGTTATCTAATCAAGAAAACTAGAGATACAAAATATGAATATGTGAATCTAGAGTCTTAAACTACAATGCAAAAAAATTTTAGAAATGCAAAAAAATTTGAATTATAATGCTAAAACTACCAAAACAATGAGATAACTATGCAAACAAGTCAAAATTCCTCAAAATAAACTATTACAACTACTATCTACTTTAGAAAACAAAAAATATAGAATTTGACTATGCACCTAATTCACTGCTACAACAAAAGCAGAATGTCAAATGAAAACTAAATCTTAACTAATAAATTGAATTTAAACTAGCTACACAAATGTAGATAATCAAGATAAAACTACAATTGAACTAAACTACATATTTCCTAAGAAAAATCAAGGTTAAAATACCTTTTCGGTCCCAATTTTTGTTAAGTTTTGTCAAATAAGTCCTAATTTTGGTTTTGTGTTCAAATAGGTCACAATTTTTGTCAATTTGTTCAATTGGGTCCTTTTTTTCTAACACCGTTCAAATTTTTGTTCAATTGTTCAAATGGCCATGAATAGTGACTGGCACGTGTCACTTCGTGGTTTTTTTTAATGTTTTTGAATTTTTTTTGAATTTTTTTTTTATTTATTTATTATTTATTTTTTAAAATTTTTAAAATTTTTAATTTTTTTAAATGTCCATGTGTCAATCCAATAGCGTGACACATGTCAAAGTCAATGTTCTATATTCAATTTGGTCCCTATATTTGTTATTTTTGTTCAATTTAGTCCCAATTTTGTTTAAAATTGACCAATTTTGTCCCTATTGAAGATGTGACTAAATTTAATTTTTTTATCAAAGTTATAATGTTGTGAATTTTAATATATTATATAAAATATTTAATTAAAAAGGTGAATTTTAATATAAAAATTAAATTTGGTTTCAATTTGGAGAGGGACCAAATTGGTTCATGTTAACAAAAATTGTGACTAAATTGAACAAAAATAACAAATATAAGGACCAAATTGAATATAGAAAATTGACTTTGACACGTGACACGCTATTGGTTGACACATGGACATTTAAAAAAAATTAAATAAAATAAATTTAAAAATAAATAAAAACTCTAAAAAACCACGAAGTGACACGTGGCAGTCATTGTTCATGGTCGTTAATGATTTAAACGGTGTTAGAAAAAAGGACTCAATTGAACAAAATTGACAAAAGTTGGGACCTATTTGAACACAACCAAAATTAGGACTTATTTGACACAACTTGACGAAAATTGGGACCAAAAAGCTATTTTAACCAAGAATCAAAATAGCATAATTAAAACTAGCTAAATCTAGCTAAAACAAAATTTAAAACTAGAAAAAAGTTTAAAATTGGAACAAAATTTAAAAACAAAAAAACATGTGCATAACTGAATTATTTAAAGCAAACCAAAGTAGAATTGATTTGATAAGCTAACTCCAAGCTTCTAAAACTAGAAACAGTAATTGAAATACCTGCAACAACAAAGAATTAGAACAAACTTCACTAGGAAAAAAATTGTTAGTGCACTAACATGCACTACTGAACGCTAATCTATACAAGCACACACTTAGAATCAAGTAACAATCACTGAAAAATATAAATAAGCAAATTGTTTGATGAAATGCCCATCAAACCTTAATTTTCACTAGGTGTTAGATGAAATGCTTCAATGGAAGTGAAATGCTATGTTTACAAAGTAGGTGTATGGAACATGATTTAATCACCTAATCTAACTAAAATATGCTAGCTATTAATGGAATGAATCCATTTGGTAATTTAAGTACTAAACATTTGGTAATTTATTTACAACTTATCTCTCAAACAATGCATGAAGAGAAGTACATGATGTTGTCTATGATCATCTCTAGTCCAAGACAACCTATAAATGACATAGATGTTTGTCTAGATCCACTAGTTGAAGATTTAAATTTCTTGTGGGTTGATGGTATTCAAATATTTGATGAGTTTGCTAATGAAACTTTCATGATGCATGTGTTAAGTCCCTTTGTTGCCTAAGATAATTAGCAAAAATATCAATTTATCCCTAATTTGTATAGGAAGTCAACCAAGGTGTCAATCCAAAGAAATGTGTAACTTACTAGCTAATTTGTGGGGGGATTAAAAAGAATGTAAAACATAATATAAAGTCTTACAATGATGTAAAGAAAATAGACTAAAAGCATTGAAACAAAAGTGTACCACTTCAATTGTTCACGTGAAAAGTTTCAAAGAGTGAAAAGGCTCAAATGACTATGTAAATGATGTGGAATGTTGTAATATGATGCATGAACATGTAGAATACTAAATGGACATAAATGGGATAGGTCCTAACTTTACCTAAATTTAAGCCTAAATGCGAAATTGAAAAGTGTTTGTTAAAATGTTTGAATGAAAACCTTTTTCTTATCAAGTGTTTAACAAAAACGGTTGGATGAACTAAATTATTATTTTTGCTGTGAAAATGACCTAAACAAGTTTTTATTGTATAACTATGCAAAATGAATGATTAAACCAAACTGAAAACTCCAAAATCTCAAAATCACTCCTTGGACAATATTTGACAACAAAAGAAAACTAGACTAGTTTTGACAACAAATTGGCCTAACTAGTTTAATGCATATCTTAGGTCAGGATGAAATGACGTGCATGAATGGATGATTTTAACATTTGAAAAAGTTAAATTTGATACTAATACACTCCTAAAATAGAAAATTCATTAAAATACACAAAAAATAAGAAATGCCTAATTCTAGCAAAGCTTATAAAGCCTAATGTAAATGAATGAATAAAAATCTATAAAATGCAATTAGAGTTGTAATTCTAATTAACAACATGATTAAAACACTAAAAAACTTGTAGAGATGATAAAATCACAACCGAAATCACAAAAATAAACATCAAAGGTACAACTGAATAAAGACTAAAAGCGGTAAAGGTAACTATAATACCTAACTTTAAAGAAAATGTGGAATTTGCTTCCTAAACTCAAAACTAAACATTGGAACATGTCAAAGATCATGAAACTGAAAACAAAAATTTAAACTCAAAATCATAATATGGGTTGTAGGATAGAGAAATGGGTTTTGAAAGCAAAACCAAGAACTTGATTCTTTATTTATAGTTTTCAACTTTTTTTGTACCAATGAATGCATAGAGAATCATTGGATAGTTAATGGCATTGCACTCTTTTGATGTTGATCCTGAATCTAAAAATCAAGCCTTAAGAACCAAGTTTTGATAGCAAAACTTAGAATGGCTTTTGACAAAATTTTTGAATATTTAGATTGCAAGAAATCATAAAAGAAAGCTATAAAATAGTGAGAAACGTAAATGGAAAAGGAAAACTAGAAAACATCAAACCAAGAAAAGAATAGTGACTAAAAATGTAAAATTTGTATTGAACTGGAAATATGTAAAAATGTGACTTTTGAGGTAAAACTAATAACTTGAATATGTAACAGGTAAAAAACTGAACAAAAGGAATCTTAAATTGCATGAAAATTAAATTGAAAAAGAGAATGTAATCAAAATAATAAAATCAAACAAAGAACAGTGAAGAGAAATGATAAATATGCATTGAATTAAAATCTGAATACAAGAGAAGAGTTCAAGAATGCAATCACTAGGGGATGGTTGGACAACTTTGCTCACATTGTAGTCTAGTTCTCCACCCTATTTCCACCTAAAGCTCCTAAAAGACTCCAAGAAAAGCTAAAACTAAAACTATGCATGTAATTTTGCGTGTATGTCTCTTCTTATGTATCTATTATAGCTTATTCAAAGAAAAGAAATACATGAACTAGCTAAAACTCTAAAAGACAGATTCTGAAAACAGTTTTGTACAACGTATTTCTCATTACATAGGCTCATAGGTAACTAACTTTCCAGTCTTCTAACTTCCTACTACAGCCAACACTTCTTGATCCAATCTATCCAGTTGATTTGGATTAAATGTTCACAGTTTCTGCCACCTAGAATGGTTGAAGTTGACCTTTCTCAAAAGATTTTGGTAGCTTTTATGCAAGTAACTAGCTCACTAAACCTCATCATCTCTTCCAAACTCTTGTCAACCTTGTTGGAAAACACAATTGAAATTCTTGTTAGTCAAGTTAGGAAGACTTAATCAAAGCTAGAATCAAGGTATCCTTATACTAAACTAGGCCTAAGAACTCAAAACACATTAAACAAAACATTATTTTAAAAACACCCTTTTAACACATTTTTACTAAAAAAAAGGATTTTTGCAAGAAAGATTGAAAATGGTCTAGAAACAAAAATAAGAAAAAAGAAAACTCTAAAAAGAAGTGCCCTCAACTACTAAAAATGTGCCTAATTTGACACTAAACAACATGTGATGTTATTTTACACTATCAATTGCTTCCCTACCTACGACAATTTGGCAGGGTATAATGTCAAGGGTCATAAAGCGTATCCTATATAGGAAGAGAACATATCATCTCATCAATTGAAACACAGAAGGAAGACAATATATCTTCAACATTAAAGTTTTTTAGAATTCTAATCATTCTTACTTGAGGTTGAAGAATGCATTTTTTGACACCAATAGAATGACGATGCACCAATTCCATTGACTACCCTTCAAATTTATGAAAAGTTAATAAAATACATCATGTCTTTGTCTTTGGGAAGACGACAAAGAAGTCATTTGTGACAAACTCATGGAAGAACAAATCAATCTTCTTTTATAATCCAAATTGGTCGAATTTAGAGGTTAGACACTTCTTAGATGCAATTCATGTAGAGAATAATGTGTGTAATAGATTGATTGAGACACTTCTTAACATTCAGGGAAAGACGATGGATGGGGTAAATCCTCATTTGGATTTGGTTGAAATGAACATACAACAAGATTTGGCACCAAGGGAGGTTGGTAAGAGTATTTATGATCATCGTTAGTACATCATCACAAATATTGGAAATAAATAAGTCATGTACGACATATCAATAATAATTAATTATATTGCTAATTACTTGTCTTATAAATGATTCAGAATTGAGAATATGGTTTGGTATATCTGTACTTATGATTTTATCAACATTGATCTATGCAGACTAAGAAGTCATTTGTCCTTTGAACCCTTACAGGGTGGAAGTGAAAATGCAAGGTTAACAAACTCAATCCATATTGACTCTGCTCTACTACAACAATGCACCCCCTCCCCCGATACAATATTGTTTAGGTTTTTTGTTATTCCCATGAAACTGTTATTTTCTCTTACAATGCAAATAAGAAAATGGAATTATGAAAAATTATAAGTACATATATATATATATATATATATATATATATATATATTGATTTTCACTTTGTCATTAATGAAATAAAATATACTAAAGTTCTCTAATTTTTTTCAATATAGAGCACAACCTAGATCAATTCTCAAAAGATAAACATTAATCATATTCAATCTTTAGTATTCTTCTTGTAAAAATTAAAATTTGTGATTTAGAGATTGAAAAGTCAATGTGAAAATTGGAAAACAAAATTAGAAATCAAAAGAAAAATTAAGAAAAATCAAAATAGAGCAATCTAAATATTCGAGAATCAAATAAACCTTTTATCATACACGTTTGAACAAATAATCAAATAAATAAATAAACCAAACCGGTTATATGAATTAAATCTCTATCATTCAATCCAATTTGTATTCAAATATGAAATCCAGATTCAATCAATTCCTAATTTTAATTCCAATATCAAAAATAGAATTTGATATAACAAATAACAAAACCAAAATTTGAAAAGATAAAAACAAACTCAAAGTGAATAATGATCCATAAAAAATTCAATTTAGCATGTTTGATCCTCATATACTTAGTTCACCATTATTCCAGAACAAAAACGTAACAGAGAAGATTATGAAAAGACAAAAGCGAGAATACAGAAAATCTAAAATTTGGAAAATGAATTTTATCTCCTCTTCTCAGCATAATTGGGCCTTATTGAGGTTTTGAAATTTGAAGCAAATGTATCACTGGCTTTAATTGGTCCACAAACTCAACTAGAAAAGTTTAAGATAATACCCATAAAAGTTAACTCGTAGGTTTTAACCAAATTTTAGGAAATTTGTTATAACTTTTAAAAATAGTAAAACCTAATAACTCCAAATCGAACAAACCATATATTCATTTTAAATTCCGTGAAATGTAGAATCAATTGTAATTGGAATCAACAAAAAATAAGATCTATAGAAAAAGGTATGGCCAAAACAATGAACAAAGGTTAAATGAGCTAAAAATAAAAAATTAAACCAAATAGGTACAAAGAATCCAAATTATTACTATTAAAGGAAATGACTTAAAAGTTAAAATAGTGCATATGGAAAGTGAAATCATTGTACAATAAAGCTATAAATGTGTGTACGGAATATGTATTGGTGCAATGTGTGAACTGTGAGAAGGGGCTGGATTGTGAGCGAGGAGAAGCGATTGAAGTTTGAGCGAGGAGTGGAAGGGGCTACCTAGTGAAAGGGGCTGATATGTGACTGAGTTTCACGAGGATTTAGTTTTGGTGCTTGTGGAGTTTTGTTCATGTGAGAGAATCTCATTCTAGTGGAGGGAATTGTTTTTTTCATTTTGAAAGGGAAGTTTTTTCATCTAGTATCACTACGGGAGGGAATGAAAAAAAAAATTGCGCAAGCATATTTTTTTAATGTTTTTAATTTTTAGAACATTCTTTTTTATTTTTAGTTTTTTTTTAAATTTAATTTAGGCCACATTTTTTAATTTTAGTCCACAATTTTTAAAGACCAAATTTAAATAAATATGACATAAAATATCCACGGTTTTAAAATTGTGGTCTTTGATATTCCTTAAACTACGTTTATAAAACCATGGTATTTTCTATGCTTAGGCCACAATTTTTTAAATGTGGACAAGTTTAGTGTGGCCTAAAGGCAAAATGATTTGGCAAATATTATCTTTTGACATTTAGTGATATAATTAAATAAGATAATTATTTAAAAATATCAAATAAAATATCTAAAGATATATTTTCCCTAAATTATCTTTTATCATAAATATTTTTGAATTATGAAAGCCCCTTTGATCTTAAAAGATAAAGAAAACTACAAGGTCCAAGTTTCGTTACTCGTTTCCTCTTCTTGGCTTAGCCAAACTTCTTAAGTTTTTCATGATTTTCTTGTCTTCTTCATGCAATGCTTGACTTGGATTTTTGTGGTTTTAATTATTTGCTATTCTTGGATTTATTTTTAAGGTTCATTAAGCTTTGATCAATTTTCCACATCTCCATGAGCACAACTTGGTTGCACTAACACACCCTAAAATATCCAAAGAACTTTTATGCAACTAAAAAGTTATTTTTTAACATGTTTTTTTATCTCGTGCTCAATAAACTCAATTATAAGAAATCCTAATTAAAACAATCTTTTAAAGCACACAAATCAATTACGAAACCAAAATTAAAGGCTGAATGAGAGCATAAATATGCATTCATCACTGTCTAAGTATCCTATCTCAATCTCCCTTTGATATCAAGAACTCACAATTATAATGATAAAAGTGATATCTCACAAAAGACAGGGACAAGTTGGTGAAATCTAGCTTCTGCACGTCTTTTTAACTTTGAACTCAACCTTTATTCTAATATATTTTTAATCCAATTTTATTACTTTAGTTCAACGTTTATTTTCAACTTTAAATATGTTCTCATATTTTCTATGCAAAGCAAACATTGTTTCATTCAAATCAAACTAGTTTAGACCTTGTGTTTTCTACCAAATCCCTATGGATACAATACTTGATGTACTACAAACTACTAGTATACTTGTTATAAAAATTCATTTTATTGGAGCATCAATAAGTTTTTGGCATCATTGCCGGGGATTTGTGTTAACAAAACCATTGTTTACAACTAGTTTGAAGTTGTACAAACTGTACAAAGATTTTCTGTTTGATAAATTCTATAACTATATAATTTTGCTACTCACCACTGTTTAAAGTTGTTTTGTATGCAAAGAAGAAAACAAAAACATGTTCTACTCTTTGACCCTGAAGTTGAAATGACAACTAGAAGAAATAATTACAAAAATAGGAAGAAGAAACAACTAGTTAAAATGTAATAACAATAGAAAGTAGAGGTGCCTGATTCAAACTCTGATATGGATTCTTATACACCAAACCAAATGGCTGCAAAAAAAAAAAAAAACCAAAATTAGGTGACTATACAAGGTAGCGAGGACGATATCACTTTTCAAACATAGTCAAACCTACTAAAGGTTTAGAGATGAAGCCTGCACTACTGTCATTAATATCAACAAATCAGTTTTCTAGTTTAGATCGCGAAGACCCTTTTAATCACCTTGCCACATTCTATGAGTTATCTTGAACTCTTGGAACTGATTCCAATGATCAAGATGTTCTCTATGTTAGATTATTCCCCTTTTCACTCACTGGAAAAGCTAAAACATAGCTATAATCTTATCCAATTCAAATCTTAACCAATTGGGATAATGTAGAGAAAAAGTTTCTAGCAAGGTTTTTCTCTCCTTCGAAATATATAAGTGCAAAAGCTTTCATAGCAACCTATCTCAGGAAGTTGATGAGCATTTCTGTGACATAGCACAACTTAACATATTTTATAATGGACTCATGCTCCAAATCATAATGTTACTAGATGTCTTTGCAAGAGGAACCATGATGTTAAAAGATGTTGCATAAGCCATTGTGATTATTGAATCATTAGCTAATAGTGATCATCAAGTTCAATATGACAAAACTCAACCTTCCACAAGAGGAATTTTAGAATTGGGAGCACGGGATGCCATTTTGGCACAAATAAAAGTCATCTCATAATAAATAGAGGAGCTAAAGAAGCAAATGACAAAACTGCAGCTTCAACCACGATGTCATGGCTCAGCATAGCAAGTGTTGAGGTGTAATTTTTCCTATGGAGAACACCAAAATGGTAACTTTTCTACATCAAAGACTCAAAAAGAGCAGTAGGTGAACTACATGAACAATAACAATATCAAAATACGAGTTGGTGACAAGAGGGAAGTACATAAAATAGGTAATCTGCAAAAATGCCTTATCAAGGATAGCAAAATCAACAACATGATAAAGTTTCAAAGATTGAATATGCTCTAACTCAGTTTGTATAAGCATCAACTTTCAAAAGAACATTGAGGCATCTATAAGAAACCTTAAAGTGGAAATTCGAAATATTGCCAAAGAACTTGCTAATCAATAAGAGGCTCAAATGTTAGCCAATACAAGGATCAATCCTAAAGAATAATGCAAGTCTATCACTACTAGACAAGGAACAATGACAAGAAAAGGAATTAAAGACAACTTGGTAAATGAAAAATGTGAGTTGAATGAATCAAAAATGGAGGAAAAAGAAAAAGGAAATATTGAGACGGAGCAAAAGAAAGAAAGAGAAATGCAAGGAGAAGAAAGTGAGAATCATAAGGAGTTTGGAAATTTGAAAAAAAGAGAAAAAGGTTCTGAGAAGAGTGAAAAAGATGTAAGTAGTAATAATGTAGGTATAGAAGTAGAAAGAGAAAAAGAAGAAACTGATGGAGAAAGACAAGGAAAGACAAAGAAAGAAAATGAAAGACAATTCACTAGGTTCTTGGATATGATAAAGAAGTCACCAAAAAAAAGTGTCATTCACTCAAGCCATGGAGCAAATGGAAACGTATGCAAAGTTCGTGAAGGATTTGCTAACCGAGAATAAGAGGATTCTTGAAGATGAAATTGTTGATTTAGAGGTTGGGTGTAGATCAAGGTCGTACTCGAACAAATAAAACAATTAAGTATAGTACATAGGAATTAACCCAAAGTCGTCTCCCAATAACCAATATTATCATTCAAATGTTCCAGATGCTACACGAAAGAGGGGGTTTACAGATTAAAAAATGCAACACGGTAGCAAAGAAAAACAAACATATCACGAATTTACTTGGTTCTATTAACTATCATGAAATTCACGATTAAACAACTATGCAAAGATTAACAACGAATTCAATATGCAACTAAGCAATGCACACATTCATGAATCTGTCATGGTTCATTAAGCATGAACACAACCCAAAACAAATTACTCACCCTACAAATTAAGCATAAACAAAATGGTTCATTCATTTCATTTCATAACTAAAACACAAATTCAGAATGGAGAAATAACAAAACCTAATCGAATAGAACAATAATGTCAAGGTTTCATTTCATTTTCCTCAAGAAATCAATACAAACAACTAGTTCTCCATGGAATTCATAATATAACTCAAGGTAAAACAAAAATGCATCATTCAAATGAAGAATAGAGGAAAGAAAATGTGAACAAGAGTGGCAATGTGCAGAAAACGTAAAAACCCTAACTTGTGTGGCTCTTCAATAGGTCTTCAAAGCTCTCTAAAAACGCAACAGAGAAGAGAAAAACCAAAATGAGGGTTTTGCCCACAAAACCCTAAACCCCCAACGTGGCCACATCACTAGACATGTGCAGAATTATAAAATTGCCACTCTAAGGTGTAAAATTACAAAAATGCCACTATGGGCTCAAAATATTGGCACAATGACGTGGACAAGTGAATTGACATGACGCAAACATGGCAATGATGTGGGAATGACGTAGCAACTCTTTCTTCATCTTAAGATTAGTGTCTAAGCTCCAAAACTACTTCACAAAAAATACCTAAAAATAATTACAAACGAAAATTAGACCAAATAATCTCAAATTAATCAAAATTTGAAATAATGGTCCAATAAAGCCTAAAAGATGAAAATGCATTAGAGATAGACAATTAAGCACTAAAATTCATCAAGATGGGAATAAAAAAAGGTAGTAGAATAGAGGAAAATAATGACTTATCAACAGTGCAATAATTTAGAAATCATTACCCTAGAAAACACGTGATCCAAGTTGTTTTACATTGCCCGTAACTATAGGATTTATAATAGTGGGAAAAGCTCTGGTAGATCTTGGAGCAAGCATCAACATCATGCCATTGTCAATGATAAGAAGAATTGGTGATGTGGAAATACTACCTATTAGAATGACTTTGCAACTAGCTGACAAATCAGTCGAACATCCGTATAGAGTGGTAGTAAACCTCTTAGTAAAAATGGATAGATTTTACTTCCCAGTTGACTTCATAATAATGGACATAGAGGAAGACTCTGTACTTCCTTTGATTCTTGGCATACCTTTCATGAAAACTGCCAAAGTCATAATTGATGTAGATGATGGGAATTTGAAGGTTAGGGTGCAAGATGAAGAGGTGAACTTTGATGTTTTTAAAGCACTAAAATATCCAACAGAAATGAAATAAGGTTTTAGAATGGATGTGCTTGAAAATATATGCATGAACTAAAGGAGGAATTTCTCAACAATTAATCCTCTTAGCAAGGTTGTGATGAATATAGAAGAAGGAAATGATGCTAATGAAGAGATGGAGATCACACAGTTTGTTTCAGAACTAGATAAAGTAAAAGAGTTGAGCACATCCGCAACTCCAAAAGCCACGTTGAGCATCGATACGTAGTCTCAATTACAAAAAACCAGAGCTAAAGTAGTTGCCTTCCTATTTAAAGTCTACATTTCTTCAAAAAGAGGGTGGTAAACATGTCATCCTCAGCAATTCACTTACAATAGAGGAAGAAAAGAGATTGATTGAAGTTTAAAAGCAAACAAGGGTGTTATAGGTTGGACTTTGACATATTTAAAGGGAAAAAGTCATTCCTATTGCATGCACAAAATCTTAATAGAAGATAATTATAAGCCTATAACTCGGTCACAAAGACTCAATCCAACAATGAAGTAAGTTGTGAGGAAGGAAATGGTTAAAGTACTTGAAGCAAGCATGATCTACCCTATTTTTGACAGTCATTGGATAAACCATATACAAGTAGTCCCTAAGAAAGAAGGAATGACTGTAATTTGCAACGAAAATAATGAGTTGATTCCTTTTAGAATGTTATTGGGTGGAAAATGTGTATAGACTATAGAAAGCTCAATCAACCAACTGGAAAAGATCATTTCCAATCTCCATTTGTGGACCAAATGCTGGAGAGGCTGGTAGGTCAAGCATATTATTGCTTCCTTGATGGATAGTTTAGATATAATCAAATAGTAGTAAATAACATTCATAGGTCCTTTTGGTGTCTTTGCTTATAGGGAGATTCCATTTGGATTATGCAATCACTAGTGCAGAACGGGTTTTTTAACTCGCCTTATAGGCCTCGGTTACTGCGGGACCGAAGCCTATAAGGAGGCGGTGACATTTTTGAAATTTTCTTTAGCATTTTGCCTCGGGTCACAACACAACCAAAGCATATAACCGGTTTTATGCTTCGGTTCACAACCAATCGAAGCCTATAACCCATCTGTGGCCCCCAGATTTACAAAACTACCACTGACAGTGCACGCTTTGGCCTCGGGTGATAAAGGACCGAGGCCTATAATAGATGATTTGGCCTTGGGTGGCGAAGAACTGAGGCCTATCCTTCTTTCTGCCTCGGGTGTTTACAGAACCGAGGCCATATCCTTTATTTAGGTTCCCAAATCGCGCGAACCCATCATTGTTCATCATCTTCTCTCTCGTGAAGCTCTCCGCCACCACTGTGCCCTCCGTCAGGATTCGCCCTCTCCATCGCCGATTGCGCCTCCGTCCACGAAGTTAGGGTCGCCGGTCTTGTTCCGCCACCGAACAACAAGCGAAAAGGAGGCAGCCACCGTCACGCCACCGTCCAGCCCTCGTTGTGGCGTCCATCGCGCCACCGTCGCTCTTTCGTTGCGGCCTTCTGCGCGCCACCGTTACGCTGCCTCTGGTTGCGCCCTCTTTCGCGCGTACGTCGCGCCCTCCGTCGTTTACAGTTCAAATCTTTTTATTTACTTTGAAAATGAACTGTTTCTTGGTGGCAAAAGAAGAGAGGAAGAAGAATAGCTGCGATAGAAGATGGCTTCAGCATTTGGGTGGTTCGGTACTCTCATCGATCTCTCGAAAGCCTTTTCTCACATCGGTGACTTCGTTCAGCTTCTCGTCTTCGTTCACCGTTCCTTCCCCGTTCAGGTCCCTTACTCCTTGGTCCACCCTCGCCATTCTCTTCTCTCCAAGGGTCTGTTCTGTACTTCTCTTCTTTCTCTGTTATTTTATCTCTTTGGTTAAGTTATTATCTTCACTATTCATAATTCTTCTCACATTTGTGTCTGTTGATTTGTTTTTACATTTTTATACATTCGAAGCAAGCAAAACACACATTCTATTCTTCATGTTCAATCTTGTGTGCCGGTGTAGGGCTAGTCAAAAGTGATTCAGGCAACTTCACCATGGTTGTACCAATGGATATGCTATAAGTGTTTTTAGTTTTGTTCTATAATTCATATTAGAGTTTCAAAACCATGCTAACTTTACTGTCAACTTTCATTGCATGGGCTACAGAAGTGAAAGTTTAATTTTGATTGCAAAACAATTCTAGGGTACTAAACTGAACCTAAGTTTTATGTTGCTTACATATAAGTCTTTTCTCGTGCTAATGATTAATGATGTCCGCAAATTACACGTGTTACCTTACATCACGGGTGCATAGTTTTTACCATTCGATTGAGCTAGTCCTGCTAGAACTCTCTACTCTCCCATGTAGATGTGACATACTATTTGATGTGCAGAATTATTGAATGCGAATACAATATGTTACTCTATGCTTTAAAAGGTTTTGATTTTTATAATTTGGTTCAATGCAGCTGTTGAAGAGTTGGTAACAGGTTGCCGTGTTGGCGCAACAACGAAGGATAAGCTTATGAGGGTCATAAAGTGGGTGCAGCAGTCTCGTTCCACTATTTACAACATCAAGGGTATCGAATTTATAAAAAAAAAGCACATATGGCCTCGGGTGCAGTGAAAACCGAGGCCAAAGGTTATCGAATTTAAAAAAAAAAGCCCATATGGCCTCGGGTGGAACGAAAACTGAGGCCAAAAGGCTGGGCTCTATGGCCTCTGGTTCCATTGAACCGAGGCAGAAGGGGCCTCTATGGCTTCGGTTCTTAACCGAGACCAAAAGCTATGCTCTTTTGGCCTCGTCCCAATATGCTTCGGTTCCCGAACCGGTGCAGAATATTAAAAACAACCGCTGCCAAAGTCCCTTCCTGCACTAGTGAATGCACCAACTACCTTTCAAAGATGTATGCTAGGTATGTTTTCATATTTGGTTGAGAATAATATTGAGGTATTCATGGATGATTTTTCTTTTTTCATGGTAATTCTTTTGATACATGCTTAAAAAGCCTCAATATTGTATTAGGAAAGTGTATACAGACCAATTTGGTGCTCAATTGGGAGAAATGTCATTTCATGGTAAAAGAAGGAATTGTTTTAGGCCATAAGATATATGAACGAGGAATTGAAGTAGATCCAACCAAGGTAGAGGTAATTTCCAAGCTTCCTCCACCTATTAATGTTAAAGGAGTACAAAGCTTTCTAGGCCATGTTGGATTCTATAGGAGATTTATACAGGATTTTTCAAATATTGTTAAACCCTTGAGCAATTTGTTGGTCAAGGATATTAAATTGAAATTTGATCAAGTGTGCTTAGAAGCTTTCTGAGTTGCTTAAGCACAAGTTCACCTCAACTCCAATTATCACACAACAAGAACGAAATTTTAATTTTGAGATGATGTGTGATGCTAATGACTATGTTGTTGTAGTTGTGTTGCAACAAATATAAGAGAACAAATTTCATGTTATACATTATGCAAGCAAGGTTCTAAATGAAGCTCAAGTCAACTACGCAACCATAAAAAAAAAGATGTTAGCAATTGTCTATGGTTTGGAGAAATTCAAACCTTATGTAATTGTGCCTGAGATTGTGATCTACACAAATAATGCAATAATCAAGTATTTGATGAAGAAATCAAGCTCAAAACCAAGGTTAATTAGATGGATCTTACTTCTACAAGAGTTTGATTTGGTGATAAAAGACAAGTAAGGTAGTAAAAATCATGTGGCTAATCATCTATCTAGGTTGGAAAATGATGAGATAACTAGCATGGAGTTGGAAATTCAAGAGGAGTTCCCTGATAAGAAATTTTTCGTACTTAAGGAAAAACCAGGGTTTGGTGATATAACAAACTATAAAGTTGTTGAAGCCATTCCAAATAAATTCACGTGGCACCATAGGCAAAAGTTGATCATGGTCGCTAACTAGTTTGTCTAGGATAACCCTTACCTATTCAAGATTGGTGCAGGTGTGTTTTTAGAGCTCAAATAAAGGGCATACTTTGGCACTGCCATAATTTACCTTATAGGGGACATTTTAATGGTGACCGACCAAGTACTAAATTGTTACAATAAGAGTTTTATTGGCCTAGCTTATCCAAGGATGCTTATGAGTACTACAAGAGTTGTTACAAGTGTCAAAGGACTGGTAGCATATCTAAAAGGCAGGGATTACCTTTGTAGGGCATAATTGAGGTTAAAATCTTTGAATGTTGGGATATGGACTTTGTTTGTCCTGCCTATGTCACACTCAAATGAATATATTCTTGTTGTGTCCAAATGGGTGGTGGCAATTACTGCCCAAAAGGATGATGTAAGAACAGTCACTAAATTCCTCAAAAGAAACATTTTCTGCAAATTTGGTACACCAAGAGTTCTATTAGATGATGGAGTAAGCCATTTCTACAACAAGTAGCTTATGAATGTGCTTGAGCATTACAGTTTCAAGCACAAGGTGGCCACATCTTATCACCCACAGGAAAAATGTCCATACTGAAGTTTCAAATAGAGAACTCAGGAAGATCTTGGAGAAAATAATTCCTAGCTCAAGGAAATATCGGTCTCTAAAATTGGATGACACTTTGTGAGCTTATAGGACAACATTCATGATTTCCATAAGAAGGACTCCATTTCAATTAGTGTATGCGAAAACTTGTAATCTACCAGTGGAGTGAGCACAAGGATTTTTGGGCCTTAAAGACTCTTAACTTTGACTTGAAGGATGGTAGTGTAAAGAGGAAATTTCAAATTCACGAATTGGAGGAACTGAGAATGCAATTTTATGAATCAGCAAGCATTTACAAGAGAAAGATGAAAGCTTATCATGGCAAGAAAATTCTAAAAAGAGAGTTCAAACTTAACCAGTTGGTTATGCTCTTTAACTCCAGACTGAGGCGGTTTCTAGAAAAATTGAAGTCAAAGTGGTTTGGACCATTCATTGTCAAGCCAGTGAAACAACATGGAGCAATTGAAATTGAAGACCAAGAGACCAAACGGAGTTGGCTTGTCAATGGACAAAGGTTGAAGGAGGTCAGGGTGGTGATTTCCCAAGAAACACCACAAAGATAGTGTTGAATGACTCATAATGAATAAAGCGATAAGCTAATGACGTTAAATAAACATAAATAAATTAGCATCATTCATGCATTACATAATTTTTACATATATAATTAATTAGGATGCATTTATGAAAATAAGATGAGAAAATGTGCAAGAATGTTGGAGAAACTGAAAAAAAAATGAAAATGCTTAAAATTTTGAGTAAAAACAGAGTTTGTGGCTTAAGTCCAAAATTGGTGTTGAACCACAACTCACGAGTGTCTTAAGTGACATTTAAAATTTTAAAAGTTTAAAATAGACGTCCTATATAACCACATTCATTTAAAACCCATTTCACTCACATGTTGGACACATCTTAAATATAACAAAAACATTTTCTATATAATATACAATTATTAGCACATCTTTGTTTCTTCGTAATTACGATTAGATAATGTAATGTGTTACCGTTTAGAAATATCCCTTCAACAAATCCAAAAAAAAATTAAATATTATAAATTCAAAGTATCTTAGATAGAATTATTACTTGAAATTAGACTTCAAAAAATGATACACATATATGTTTTTCTAAACATGTAGTCAAGTGTCTTCTTAACAATACCAAACATAAACACCTATAGTCAAGTGTCTTTTATTATATTAATTATATTTCATATGGAGGGATTAAGTGTAATTGATGGTGGTTTTACTTATATCTCATTTAATGTGGTTTCCTTCTACATTAAACTTTGTTTGACTTTTATTTAACCATTCAGTTTGAATATCTTTGCTTAGTCAGTTTTGATAAGATTGGAGTAGAGCTGTGTGTTTTTAAAACTTCTATTTGAGTGATTGGAATAATTAATAGTCTCTTTCTTTGATCAGGTTGAAATTGAAAGGGACAAAAAAATGGTTGGAAAAAAAATAATAATTCGATTTTTGATAATTGAATTACAACTTATTTTTCAATCTGTTTACACTCAATTTTTGTTCAGAATTTATTTATCCTAAAATTAAATTCTGAACTAGCAGACAGTAAATCTTTAATGTCTGTGAGTGCTACTTAAAAATATGTTCTGTTACATTAAAAATATGACGGAACTTAGAATCGGTTATATATTTGGGTTGAATTGATCCTTGAACTTATTATAAACTGTTGTATTCTAGACTTAATCTTCTATGTCCATATTCCATGGATCTTGAATTCTTATTTTCCACACACACACTTGATTTAATATTGGACTACTATTCCGAGCGTGGAAATATTTTCAACTAAAATGCAATTGTAGTAAACGCAAATTGTAAACTTTTGAAATATGTTATTATGAAATAAATTCTAAAATTTAACAAAATTAAGTTGAAATAAAATTTATAAATATTGATCAAATCATACAGACCGACAGACACAAAATTTACATTAACCATGTTAATAAAGTGTACAGAATTTATTTATTTATTAATTATGTACACACATATTTAGAAGCCTAAAACCAAAATTCATGTGTGCATAGAATAATAACGTTGATTAAAAAACACACGAGAGTTTAAGAATCTTTGGGTGGGATATAGTGGCGCATAATCGTTCATACCAATTTGAAATTTTGAATGAACATAACCACATGAGACATAGAATGGGATATTTGTTTCACATGGACACACATTTAATGTATTTCATATATTTATAACGGTGTATGTGAAAGGGACTAAGATCAGGTTGAATTTTTCTTTATATATATAATCATAGTAAACCGCGTCACCGTGACCTCATCATAACCACATTCGCGAAGGAAAATTAAAGAAATGTATGAATTGTGACAATAAATTAAACAGGTGGTGAGAAATGAGGATGAAGCACAGTGGCGGAGCAGAGCAGGTGGGGTCATGGTCCTCTAAACTTTTTCAATTTTTTATTAATTTTAATTTTTTTTAACTTTTTCATTTTTTTTAAAATTATTTGTGTTTAATTTTTTTTAAATTATATATGTTTTTAAATTCTTTAAATTATATGTATCTTTTTAAATTAGGTAGTAGTATTCAACATTATTTTTTATCTCACGACTCTTTTGTATATTATTTTTTTTATGAATATAAAAGAGCAAGTAATATATTATGCTATTTTTTATAGACAGTTTTTAATGATTATCATAATTTTTCAGTAATTATGTCTCTCAATTTTTGATTATATTATGATAAATTATTTCTTAGTCTTAAATTTGTTTTTTAAATAGATATATTGATGAAAAACAAGAATAAGTTCATTTTTTAAAATTGATAAAAGAGGAGTGAAGATCAAAACATGACAATATGGTTGTTCATCGTATAACAATGAAATGAAATGCTTGTTATTAGAGATGTCAAAATGGATTTCAACCCGTGAGTCAACCCGGCTCACCACAGGCTTGAGCCAGGATGGGTTGAGAAAAATTAAGTTTTTTTTAAAAGTGGTTTGAACTCAACCCGGCTCACTTAACTTACCAACATTTTTTTACAATTTTTTTTAATAATTATTTATTATCCCTAATTATATAGGTTCACAATTTCATATTTTTAAATGCTAAAATGTTGCTCAATAATATTTGAATAGTTTGAACATTTAATTAATTTGATTGTCAAGATATATACATTGATACTTTAATCTTTAACTATAATCTTTATAGTAAATTACTCAATTAAATTGTCTTATAAACATTTTTTTCTAAATTAGCATGACAAAAATGTATAGTTTTTTTATTTATATTTTGTTGAATAGTAGGACATAAAATATGTAACATTAACCATGTTTTCTTGGACTATATGGACACTTTCTAGGAAATAATTTATCATATATTGGTGATGGGCATGATGAAGACATTGGTTCTTGATTTTACTATGATTGTCATCTCATGGATTGCTTAAAAAATTATTTAAATATATGAATATTTAAAAATAAATATATAAATAATTTTTTTATGTGAATTGGTGAGTCAACCCACTTAATCCACCAACCCGTGGTGGGTTGAGCCGGGTTACAAAGTTTCTGGTTCACCATAAAGTGAGTCGAGTTGGGTTCACTTATTTTCAACCCGACTTGTGGTGAGCCAACCTGTGTGAATCAGATTGGCTCAGTTTGACATGTCTACTTGTGATGACTTTTGAATTGATCTGTGCACTAGAAAATAAATATTTTACAAATAATATGATTATTTATATTAGAAAAAATAGCTAAAAAATTTATTTATGATTGAATTATTTGATAAGTTCAAAAATATAAAAAAATGATGGATAATCATTTAAATAGTGTAATTTCTTTTATAATAATAAAAATATTAAATATATAAATTTTAGATATACTATTTTTACTCTCCAAAAATTTTAATCAAAATCAGCCGGTGATAAAGCCGTAGCTTAAAACTTGGTTAGAAAAAAAAAAGAAATAGTTTATAGAACTTTAGTGATGAAAAAGCATTTTATTTTATGTTTATCTTATTTTAAAAATAGTATTGTCAGAAAATAGTGTTCTCTTTCCGAAAATGGTATTTAATTAGATATTTTACATAAAACACTATCATTTACAATGTTTTCTCTATATTTAATGTTTCCTTTTGAACTGAAAACTTATTTGTAAAAAGCTTCTTAACTTAGTATATTAATTTTTGGTACATGGTAGCCCTAACAAAAAATTCAACCACTGTTGACGGTCCCCTTCAACCCGTGCCTTCAGTTTATGCGTTGCATTGTTGGAATCCACGAGGCATAGTGCGTTCATTGAGAAATTGCACATGCACAGTGCCCAGATAAAATTCCTTACAAAATTAACTATCATCTTTTCACGTCTTAATTCTTATATTCATTTCATTATTTTCATTTTTTATCCTCTCACTTTTTCTTTCCTCTCAAAGTATATACTTCCCAAAGATTAAAAAGAGAATGAAAAAATAAAAAAACCAAATTTCATATCCTTTTCAATAGCATAGCATGTCCTTTACCTAACTACTAGCTTCTATAGCTAGCCAGCTGTGATGGGTGGTCCTTAGAAAAAGTAGCTTTTTTTGAGTTTTGAGCTTTGGGCATGTGACTTACATTTTAGAAAAATGGAAGTGGCCTTCTGTTTCTAAGTTTCACAGGCACTGAATTGTTATATAAGAATTGATCGGAGTGAAGTGGTGTGAAAAAATAATGTGCAAATATGGCTTCCCTATCGGTATGGCAAACATGCCAATGCCTTATATTTTACTGCATCTTCAAGTCCACACTGACGGCTGCGCCAACCAATCACAAAGCCACTTCTTCTGTTAGACAAACATCTATATCAAAATTGCATTCACCTCATCTAAAGTTAGCAACTCTCTTACAAAATTACAAAATCAATTTTCCTTCTATAATATAATATATTATCCAAGTGTTTAACAAGTTAATTAATATCTCTAATTGAATAAAATAAATGACTTTTTATTTTTATATATTAAATTACTTAATTATAATAATGAATAAAATTAATTTGTGGGTATTGAAATTGAAATATTACTTATATTTATATTTATCAAACATTACAACATAGAACCTTTTTTTTCTTAAATTATATTTTGTGAAATTTGATTTGGTAAAGTATTGTTCAAAGGCTTTTGGATAATCTAATTATGTTAGACCGTTCAATGTTGAGATGTAATTTCTTAGGTCTATTAAGACTTGAACCATATGGTGAAAGTGACTTCAATGTAGTAACAAGAAACATTGTTTATCGGTCTTCTTTTTTTGTCTAGACACATTTCATATGTGTTAGTTATAACGATATTATTGTATAAATAGGACCTTTTATATTAAATGAGGTCAAATTGAGTTGTCCTTTTTGAGAGTTTTGTTATGAGATAACATGTGACTTTTAATCTTTTAGATTGAATTTCGTTAATTTTTTTATTCTATTTCGGTCACAATTTTTTAGATTTAATAAAAATATGATTATAATATTTATATAAAAGTTAAATTTGATCTCAATTTAGAGAGGATGAAATTGGAAGTTTTTAAAAAAATTATGGATTGATATGGAATCAAAATAACAAATATATGAACCAAATTAAGATTCAGACAATGACTTGACACGTGTCACCATATTAACTTGACATGTAGCACAATACTGATGTAACACATGGCATAAATAATTTTTAAAAATTCAAAAATTCAAAAAATTCAAAAATATAAAAAAATTCAAAAAAAAATGAGGAGCTAATACGTGACACATCCTTAACGTCGTTAACACCATACTAACAAAATGAACCTAATTGTTACGTATTTTGAAAATATGGACCTAATTGAAACTAAAAAAAAAAAAATCTAGGGACCAATTTGAGATTTTGATAAAAAAAAACGTAGACTAATGGAGTATTTTAACTTAATTGTAAATGTTAGTATGATGTTTTGTTGGCCGTCTATCTTTAAGGATGCCCTTTTTTATGGCATTTTGAGTGATTTCCTTTTACAATAACCTTGCATGAACTTTTAGTAATTTAATTACAAATCTGAGTATTGAGGTATGTTGGTGTATTTGTGATGTATTTCATTTCTTGGCTTGTACTTGAGTAATACCTAGTAGATTGAACATCTTGTGTTTTAGGAGAATTTGGAGACAGTTGTTAACGCTATGAAATTGACTTTTTGCGTGATTTAATTACAAATTGACTCTTTCTAACATTGTTTTAGTCTAATTCTTTTATCCCTGGGCCTTAATAGAAAAAAAAGTTTGTCCCACGACCAAGAAGAATAGAACAAGTAACATGTTAACGAGAATAATGGTATGCAATGAGAATAACTTTAGGGGAGAGAATAAAGATATTTGTGAAAGTAAGTAGTAAATCAATTGAAAATCTTTAATTGTGATTGTTGAATATCTCCTATACTATTAAACCTCGTCAGGTTACAACTCGTATCAACCTCTCCAGGTATCACAAGTTTAATCTTCTCCAAGAAACAAAAGTATAAACCTGGTCATAACGACTTTTGCCTCTCCATATGTCCTTCTCAATCTCTCCCTAAGATAGAAAACTTACAATTACAATGAACAAAATAATCTCTCATGCAAGAGAGTACAATCACACTCATAAGGTATACTTCACTATGTGAAGAATTACAATGGTTATCACTTTATACAAAAATGAATTTGACTCTAATGCTCTCAAAATATTCTCTCTTTCTTCTTTCTCATCAATAATTGATTTGATTGTGTTTCAACACTTATATATTTTGCTCTTGTATTCTTCTTGTCTTCATCATATTGGTCTTAATACTTATAGCGAGTTGTGCCATTTTATTGTTGATGCATATTCAATTGAGCATATCTTCAAATATCTTCTTCTTTCTTCATCTGAAAGTCCTTGATATTTCATTCAAAGTATATTGCTTCCTGTGAATTATCACTTCTCTCCTTTTTCAACCATTCAACAATTTGAATTTCATTGCATTACGACTTCAATCTTCTAAAGATTCTCTTACAGTATTTGATCAATACAGTATTTTTCTTTCTCATGATTAATTAGTTGATAAATATATAACAACAAAAAATATTTCTTTTGATATTTATTAAGTCAAATATTCAATCAAATTTGATATTTTCTTTAATCAGAATACCTTCTAATAATGTGGATCCTAGTTGCACAATCTTCATAGCTTGGTAATTTGATAATCTCTTGATTGATTGAATCATCAATTTCAACATTCAGATCTCTTTGATCAACTTAGACATGGTCTCTATATCATCTTGTGATTTAAAAAATCTCTTTTGTGTTGTCTGAACTTGGTTCCTCTAATGCTTTGTTTTATATTTCTATCTATATTTTTCCTCATTGCATTTTCATTTGTTTTAGAAAAGACAAACTATACAAACTAAAGCTTAATACAGACCATTTCCTTGCATTCGATGCCCAAGGTTTCCCTATTTTACATTCGGGGAATTTTGGAAATTTTTGCTGACCTTAAATGCGACTGAAAAAGCCTTTCAACACTTGCCTTTTCAAAATTTGTTTGTTGCGATTGAGCGCCAAAGTTGGTGCTTAAGCGCCAAATAGTTATTTTCAGTTAAAACTCAATTCAACCATTCTTCTTACTTTCTCTCGACATTTCTCAACTAGCATGAACTACAACTAAATACATCCTAATACTACGTATTAAAAGACAACTATGCACAATATAAACAACTTGGGGTGCCTCCCAAAAGTGCTTGTTTAACGTCATTTGCTTGATGCATGTACCATTCAATGATCATCAAGTTCTAGGATGCAATTCACCACCATGATATTAGTATCATTTCAAAGTCACCACCTTGATATGCCTTCACCCTTTGTCCATTCACTACCCAACTTCTCTTATTTTTTGGGCCTTCTAGCTCTATGCTACATATGGTCTCACATCTTTGACAATAAAAGGTCTAGACCCTGCTTGAATTCCCTTTTTTCGATCTTCCTATAATGATACTAATTTACCTTGCTCTTGTAGATCTTGGAAGATTCATAGTCTTGCAATCTCAATTCCTCAAGCTCATGTATCTACAACTTTCTCCTTTCTTCAACAGGCTTCAAATCAAAATTGAGGGTCTTCAAATCCCACAATGCCTTGTGCTCAAGCTCCAATAACAAATCGCAAGCCTTCCTATAGACCAACTGGAAGGGAGTCAATCTTATTGATGTTTTTAAAGTTATTTTATAGTCCCAAAATGCCTCATCTAATTTGCAGAACAATCCTTCGTTGAATTGGTAATTATCTTTTCTAGAATTATCTTCAACTCTTTGTTAGACACCGCAACTTGCCCATTGGTTTGAGGTGATATGGTGTTACAACCTTATGCTTCACATTGTAATGCTCTATCACCATCTTAAGTTGTTCATTATAGAAATGAGTACCACCATCACTAATAAGTACCATTGGCAAGCCAAATCTGCAAGAAAAGATTTCTTTTCAGAAATTTCATCACTATCTTTGAATTAGCTTTTTGGACGTCTACAACTTCAATCCACTCGGATTCATAGTCCATAGCTACCAAGATGTACTCATATGTATTGGACATTGGTACATGACCAATAAAATATAATCCCTAATAGTCAAAGATCACTACAAGAAAACCCAGAAAGAGTGATCGAAAATTCAGTCACTAAGTGACTAAAATCGGTCACTGATGAAAATAGTAACTAATTTAGTGACTAGTAAAATCGGTCACTATTTTGTTCGTCACTGATTTATAGTGATTGAATCAGTAACTGAATTAGTGACTGAATATGTGACCGAATTTGTAACCGCATGTGTGACCAAATATGTGACCGAATCTGTGACTGAATCTATGACCGAATCTATGACTGAATTAGTGATCGAATTTTTGACTGAAACGATGACTGTATTTATGATACAACTAGTGACCGAATCAGTGACTGATTTTGAAATTTTGAAATCAATCACTAATTTTATTTTCCAATTTTTAGTTTCTAATATAAACCTAATAAATATTGCACACACACACACACACACACATATATATATATATATATATATATATATATATATATTTAAAATATGATGTAATATTGCACAATTTCATCACAACCTAATTTCACTTAAATATGTTTCAAAACAATACAATCATCCAAAAAAGGGTTCTTGTTACACAACTAGAGTTGAATACAAACAATACAATAGTAATAAAATAAAATCTAGGTATGCAGAATAAAGTTTCAAGTCATATTTCAGGAGGTTGAAAGTTCATATTCTCCATCAATAGATGCAACATTTTGTTATTTTGCTGAATTTCCTTTTTGTTATTGAGCATTCTATCATGAAAATGATCCCTCTCGGTTTGAACTGCCAACAATTCATTTTTTAACTGCTCAATCTCCTTTCTCATGACTTGCACAGATGAAGATGTAGAATCTTGATATGGCTGTCTCCCAATCACTTTGGTTGACTCAGATCCAAGCCCATACACCTTGCCTTTGTTAATTCCAGCAACTTTACACCAAAGTTGTAATTGATTAGGTGGAGATACTCTTGTAGTAGATGCTGATTAGGATGCTTCCTCCCATATACGGGTGAACTCTTCCTATATAAACATCAAAATAAAAATGGTAATACATTGGAAAAAATATAGACATTAATGTTAGACAATGTGACATATTATATTTATTTATGACTTACATCTGCATGTGCTGATCTTTGATCCATCCAACTTTTGTCCTTCTTCCATTAGTGTGTATGACGAAACAACTCTGATGGTGTAGGAGATTTGCCATTAAACTTTGTCTAAGATAAAATGAACAAATATACTAATTTAAAATACGTACCAAAAAAAGGTTTCCCAATCTATATCTGAATTGAATAAAGAATATTAATCCATAGATACAAACAAAATCGATATTTACTTCTGAATTTTGGTAATGCAACAAGTCGTACAACAACCATGCAACCAAATTGAAACTAAGGTATGTAGAAGTTTCTCATTAACATGAGTAAACAAACCCAATACTTTTAGTATTATAATATAACTTGGATGGTGTTGTAGGATAACAATCAACAAACAAACCTGGACATTCATTACAAATATAGAGTGCTAATAATTTACTACATTTTCTAAAGAGGAAACCATAAAAATAAGTTACCATATTTTCTCTATGCTGAGAAGTACTAATAGAGCCAGCAGTATGGAGTGAAACACCAAATCCTTGATTATTTGAAGCTTGATTTGCTTTTGCAATAAAACTTTTCACTTTAAATGGTTTTGATCCCCAATGTTGGCATAAGTTATCCCATACATCTTCCGCAAGCCACTTAGGCTTCCTCATATTTTTGCGAGCTTTATTTAATGAACTTTTCAATATGTTTGCACCTCGCATTTCAAAGTTTCTTCTTGCCAACTTGTCATCAGGTGGGAAAAAAGTGTATTTTCTCTATAATGAAATAAGAAAAAAAAAGGTTAGAACTATATTAAAACTAGAAATACAAATCAAGTTTAAGGTTAAATATTATACATACCATGAACTCTTTGAACCACATGTCTCTATTTATTTCAGGGACCTTTTTCCATGAGGGTCATGCTTCAGTATAATGGCTTTTGAAGATATCACCAATGGCATTTGCTACAAAGTACGAAGGCAAGAATCTACAAAAATCTTGCAGTTATAAACACATGTTATATATAAAATTTAAACAAAATTTAACATTGTTAAAATTTAAGTCATTTACCGATATCCATCAATTTTCAAAACAGATTTGTCACTAGTGCTTTGACCTTTTGATACATTTTGATCACCATGAGAACAAAATGTTTCATGTGTTCGAGGGCTAGATGCTTGAAGACTTTGTGGTGAAACATTAGGTGGAGTAGGATTTGATGCTCTAAGTGGTGGAGTAAGATTTGATTCACCAGGTGGAGTAGTTGGATGCGCTTCTAAAGCTGGAAAAGAAGCAAAACTAGAACTTGCTCCATGTCGTGGAGTAGGACCAACATGTCATCTAACTAGAGGGGCTTCACCAAAATGACCTCCAAATGAAGGAGTAGAACTAACATGTTCTTGAAGACTTCTAGACAGTAGATGTCTAACTTGTTTTCCAAGTGTGTTGTTACTTGGTAACTAATTTAGTTGGTGCTTTACTAAACGACTTTTCAAAATTAGTTTTGTTCGCTTCTTGTCTGACATCTATTCATAAGAAGATAAAGTGTTCAAACAAATTGCACATATATATAACAAAAGGCCATGAAAAAGACAATAATATTTGCTAACATTTATTAAATAGTTACTAAAATTAAAATACAAAGATCATTCATCATTGTCATCATCATCATCATTTTCTTGATAAAATTCATGATCATCATTGACATTATTGTCATCATCATCATATATATATTCACCATCAAAATCACTCTCCTCTTCATACTCTTTTTCAGTAAATTGTGTCTCATCCTCCATGTTATTATGTTCATTATGATTTTCTACTTCATTGAATGCTACTTCTTCATGTCCACCTTCATTATCTCTCAATTGACCAAGTAGGTCATCATTTGACACATATTGAGTATTAGAAAGGCCATCTTGATATGCAACCTCTAGTGTATATCGATCATGAACCATACTTCTCGCTTTTGTTTTAATGACAACCCACCAATCTACCTTTTCCTTATTGTTTTTAGGGTAAGGCATATAATATACTTCAATTGCATTTGTTGCAAGTATAAAAGGATCATAATTTGAATACCTTCTACGATAATGAACCTCAACAATATCATATTCCTTATGAACTTTTACACCATGATTCCTTTCAAAATCAAACCATTGGCAATTGAATAAAACTAAGTGTTTTGTTGGTTCTCCAATGTATTCAATTTGCATAATCTCTTTTATGATACCATAATAATAATTTTCTTCATCTTTGCTATGATCATCACCCTTAACACAAACTCCATAATTCACTGTTTGCTTCCCAATGCTCCATTCTTCTATATGAAACTTAAAACCATTGACAAAATAAATAGGCCAAGTAACAACTTTTTTCCCTGGACCCCATGCTAAGTCATGCAAAAATTGACTTTCAACCATATTGTTGCTATCAAGAACCTAAATGAATGACAAGAAAAAATCAAATCTAATCACATGTAAGTGTAAAAAATGTTATCAATGTTATGTAGGGGAAGCTCATGCTTTATCGTGATTCCTCTAGTTCTTTGGCATTTATCGCCTGGCGGGGGACGCGTACCGCCAGGCGTTGCCGCTTCCAGACCGCCTGACGAGGAACGCGTACCGCCAGGCGCATAGCGCCTCAGGAAATACCTCTGTAGTTATTGCCTGGCGAAACTACCCACGCCGTCAGGCGCACAAGCATCAGCACCCACTATTTTGGCATCTATCGCCTGGCGGAAAGCTTCCTGCCACCAGGCACCACAAGTGAAGGTTGTCCTCTATAAGACTGTAACATCCATAACGAATATTACTGATATTAAATAAATAAAAATTTGGAAATCCAACAAGTACTGCATTTAATATGAATCATTTCCCAAAAACACGGGAAATTTAAAACTTTAAAAATTAAAATCCATAAATCCAGGAGTCCATAATTTCATAAACCGAATTAAAAGTCAAAGACTACCAAAGGGGTTACATAATTTTCTCAAAGCTAAAAATGTAAACATCTATATACATATACAAAATTATCCCCCAGCTAGCCCTCGCTCCGCGTCTAAGTGTCTCCTGGCCCACTTGTGACATCATCTGCTCCCGAATAACAAGTCATCCGATCATCGCCACACACACACAGAAAGGGTGAGCTATGCACAACATATATAAACAAAACATGATATAAATATGTTTCCCAACCCAAAATAACATAACTAAATTTATAATTGCCAAATCACCCAAACCATGACCTCATAGTCCTTCATGAGTGATATGCATGAACTAAGTCTTGGGACTTCCCTGTGCTCCCACGAAACTAACTCATTCATGGTCCAACCCTATGAGCCTATCCCGCTCATAGTCCTGCCCTACAGACTCCTCATCTATAGCAAAACATCCAAGTCTCACACTTGGACCCTGGCATGGACGCAATCACTATACTATGGACTCCTTGCCCAATAGTAGCCGACGGGAACATAACAGTTCCTTGCCCATCGTGCGCCCGACACATGCAATCACCATACTAAGGACTCCTCGCCCATTAGTAGCCGACGGGAACTCAACCAGTTCCATGCCCATCATGTGTAAAACCACCAAGCACGTCCCAAACCTCTATTGGACTTAGTCCTTCAAGCCCAAACACCACACACATGCATATACAACCCTACCTTGGTGTAAACATCCAAAACACACCCTCACAAACACATGAAACATAGTGTCTCGCATAAATTCGCTTAAGCTAGGGACCTCTCGCCCAAGCTAAGTCCTCAGTCTCGCTTAGGCTAACTCACCTCGCCTGAGCGAGCTTAAACCAGTGACCACACCACGTTGTCTCGCTTAGGCGAGATCCACTCGCCTAGGCGAGATCATCTCTCGCCCAAACACCCATTTCCATCTCACCTGAGCTAACAAACAACAAAGCATAAAACACAACCAAGACATCTCGCTTAGGCGAGGCCGTCCCGCCTGGGCGAGACCCTGATTCGCTCAAAATCAATAAACTCCTCGCCTGGACGAGAAGTCGCGCTCAACATGCGCAACTCCTCCCTTTCTCGCTTAGGCGAACAACACTCGCCTGAGCGAGAGTTTGTGTCGCCCAAAACCAATCCCCTCCGCCTGGGCGAGAACCTCGAGTAGGTTAAGAAGGTGAATCCCTGCAAGTCTCGCCTAGGCGAGACCCGCCCGCTTGAGCGAGAATTGCAGGTTCTGATACTGTTTTACGCACACAAGCACTGCACCAGAGTACCCAAATACGCTCCCAGATCACAACAATTCAATTTGACAATCTTACACCCACCAAACAGCAAAGTACAAACATTATAGTGTCTCCTACTCTCACTTTTCATACCATACGAGTATACGCACCACAACATAACTTTCACAAGCATCAATTCACAAGAAATTGGCAATAAAACAGTACTCAATTACCCCCCCCGAATTCACCCCACATTCAACTCGAATTCTCTGCCAATAGATCACCAATCGCATACAAACATACCAAAAACTCAACAATAAGGGTTCAGCTCCCCTAACCTGGGTTATTGGATTAAAGTTGGACAAAATTTGATGTTCCTTTGCTCACCACGGTTCTGCTTCGGACCTCTCCCAAATCAACCTCTCAAACACCCAAATTCACCTCCCACACTCTAAAATTTCGTTCTCCTCTCTATAGGAAAAATTACCAAACTGCAGAAACCCTTTTTTCTCTTCAATTTCGCCTTTTATATGTGGCTCAATGTAGGTTAAAGCAAAAAAAAACGATTTGGACTTAAGTGTGGGCCTAATGGCTATTTTACAACACCTAATAGTTATCCTTCTGCTAGGTTTCTTTTACCCCTTCACATTCATACCGATCTAATAGTTAGATCAAAAATAAAGCTTATTCTTTGCCCATCAAGGTTTGAACCCGTGACCTTCCACTCATAAGGCCAGAGCACAACCACTATGCCAATTCACATTTGGTGACATAAACAATCATTACAAGTTTACATTTCAAATTCCACACTCTTACATATTATTAAAATAAAGCATAAAACAACAACACATAATTGGCATACATAGGACTCGAACCCAAGTCCTCTAACACAATCAAAGTACTCTCAACCACAGGAGCTAGCACTTTTCCACGTCACATTAACCAACAATAAATACCATAAAGACGCCTTCTACCCGCATTTATTAATTAATTAATTATTTAATTAATTAATTTTTCCCGGGTCTTACAAAGACCGCTATCGCCTGGCGGCTCCCATACAATCGCCAAGTGCCACACCAGAACTTGCGCAATACTAGATTCAGGCACCAGTTATTAACATCTTTACTCAGTTAGTCGCTCGACTAGGTCCAATATTCGTATGCAAATTCTATAACAGTGCCCACTATGTTTGGAGTCCATGATAATTATTGGAACACATTGACTCACTTCATATCGTATTATTATTAATATGCTTAACTGTACTACATCTCAAATTTACCTATTCATTAGCTCCCATGCTAAATTGGCCTCAGATCATGTGACAACAATTCCAACACGTCCTAATCAATCCTACTACATGCATCCCAAACTTTTCTTCTATAAGACTGTAATTCCCAACCCATTATCATAGATTATTCATCACAATCAAGCTTATGTTATTTTCTAGATACTCATTAACCAACTAAATGGAACCATTTTCATTCAAAACTTGACTTGTATTGCAACTCATTGGTCCCTATGTGAATTTGTAAACATTGTTGTATTATCATTACTCCGTTCATTTACCACAACTTAATAATTCATCTACCTCCCTTTCTCTCCTTATGGTATTACTTAACATCTTAGTAGCACTTCATAGATTTCTTCCATATGTATACATTTTTCTTTTCCATTAATCCCAATAGTCCCTAGCTTGCCAATGCACCAAAACCACCACGCAGGTCATTCATTCTGCGATGGCGCCTAGCGGTTCAATCCTTGCCGCCAGGCGGTGCGTTCTATTCTGGAAAAATCCCAACCATGCACACAGCCCCTCCTAACCAGTTCCTTAACACATTTCTATGCATATTTTTCATCATTCAGCTCGTGAACATAATAACAGACTTACCAATAATCAAATTTAATTACATCCAACTCAATTCTGATATAAACATAACAATCATATACAATTCATTAAGACTTTACTCACCAACCCTAAACTCACATTCATACTCCACTCAATCAAAATCCCACTTCCACGACTTTAAGGGATGTATGATGTCGAATCATTCACAACTATTAGAACATCATTTCCTTTCAATCAAAATGCTCCTAGAATGCTAAAATACTAAAAAATCGAGCCAAAATGCTCGCGTCGCCTAGCGGGTCAGTTACTACCGCCAGGCCTTGCATCAGAGAAGCTCAGAATTGGGTTAAACCACAAGTATCGCCTGGCGGGTAAGTGTGGACCACCAGGCAGTTCCATCTTTGGAACATAGAATACACCAAAAACATCATGAGTCACTTGGCGGCTATACACAGTCCGCAAGGCGATTTCTGGAAAACCGAGAGGGATCATACACATACATGTTGTAATTCATACATTTAGACAGAAAAGTAAAGATCAGCATGGTTCAGCTCCCCTAACTTGGTTTCCTTTGCTAAACATGAAAATTCTTGCCTCCTCCTTTGATCAAAGAATGGCTTTTCTTCTCTCCCCCAATTCAGCTCATTTAAATAACTCATAATGGCATACATAGGATTTGAACCCAAGTCCTCTCACACAATTAAGTACTCTCAACCACTTGAGCTAGTACTTTTCCACGTTATACAATTTAGAATTTAATGACATAAAGGCTCCCACTACCTGCATTTATTAATTAATTATTTATTTAATTAATTAAATTCTACGGGTCTTACAACAAGCAAGCTTGAAGCAAAGAATTGATAAAGCCGCATGAAGATCTTAAGTGTTTGATGAAGATTGATGAAGATCCACTTGAAGATTTAGTTTTAGTGTGTTAAATCTGTAAATAACATGTTAAATGTAATATGTTAGTGTTATATCTTGTTGGTAGGCTATATGACATAGGTTAGATGTCTTGTGTGCCTTAATGTGTCTCTTTTAATATGGTAAAATGGGTTTAAACAGGTTAAAAGGCTTGTTGTATATAGTTTCTGGTATGAATGTATTCAGTTAGTTGAATGAGTAAAAAGTATACTTTGTTACCTTAAGAGTACTACGAATATGGAACTATTTTATCCAAATGATTCAAAATTGGATCTAATGGATTATGCATATGCATGTTATTTATTATATTCTCACAATGTCACAATGGTTGATCACAAACAAAATATTTGTTCACATGTGGTAGCACAATGATTTCATGGTGATATATGAAAGAGACCATAACAGCAACATCATTCAAATCATGTAGAATTTTTAGCATTACATGAGGTAAATCGTGAATATGTTTAGTTAAGGTCTATAATTCAACATGTGCAACAAACTTATGGTGTATCCTTGTGAATAATGGAATCAACAATCATATATGAAGACAATAGTGCATTGTTCAATTGAAAGGATGATGCACAAATTCAAAAGATTCGTTCATGCAAAAATCTAGCAGATTTAATTACAAAGTTTTTGCCAAGGAGAACTATTGAGCAATTGGTTCACAAGATTGGACTCTGTCATCTTAATGATGTAAGTTTACACGGGGGGAGAATAAGAAGATGTAAAGAATAATATTATATAAAATGGTGTACTCTTTTTCCTTCACTAGGTTTTTATCTCAAAGGGTTTTTCTTAGTAAGGTTTTAACGAGGCACATCCTTTTATCAATGGACACCCAAGCAGAGTGTTATGAATTAATGGTCATCCATTGATTTGATATATTTACTCATATGATTGATATAAGTGGTACTCATACCATTTATTATTCTTTATATAAATATTTGTATTGACTAATTGATTTGTATCCTTTATGGGTTACCATGTTGTATCTATAAATAAGACTCTTCCTATCAATAATAAAACACACAAAAAAGTTATTCTCCATTCTCTCATCTCTATTCTCCCTTTTATCTTCTTCTCTATGTTATTAGTTTTAATAACAATATTATTTGTATATACTGCATTATGAAAATATAATTCCTTTAAGTTTATTTATAGTATAAGTAAATATATGCATTAGGAAATAAAATGTGTTAACTCTTTTTTATAATAATAATAATAATAATAATAATAATATAATTAAATATATTTTTTCTTAAAATAAAAGATCATTTTTATTAATCACCCATCTAGAATTTGAAGAAGAAGTTGTTGGTAGGGGGAGTTAATTCACCTATGAATGAAGCATGGTTTTGATGATGTCTGCTGGATTAGAGTAGAACATAGACTTGGTCTAGTTAGGTCATGTATTAGGCTAGTAGTTTATCTTTATCAGTTGTATGTTAGGCCTGCTTTGTGTTGCATTGGACCATTACACTCTTGTTGGTGCAAACATGAATGGCTAGCTGTTTAACTAATGGATTAGCTGTGAGTATGACACTAAGGAAGTGAAAATATGCTCACGATAATCGATTAGGTAAATTGCTAATCAATTAATGACAGCAGAAAACTCTGTATAAAAGCTGGTTTTAAAATCTATTTTGGGCCTGGAGAAAATTGACAACTCACGCAGTTTTCCTTCTGAGAGAGAGCCTTCTGAGAGTCACAGAGATATTGAACATTCTGGAAGATCATTCAAGTGCAGATCCAAGAAGATTGATAGTTGATTCTACCATGATGGGTCTTGCTTGAATCAAGGAGCATATTGTCAAATCTGCACAACATAGGTGTATTCATTTCTTGATTCTGTTTATTGTATTTCTGATTACAGTGCTTCAGTGTGTGAAGTGTAGGCCTAGGTGCAATTGCGTGGATGCATTGCGCCTAGGGGAAGTTCTTGATTGGTAAATCAAGTTCTTGGATTTAGGGTCTAGAATTATATAGGTGTGCTTGTAATTCTTGGATCCTATCTGTTTAGTGGAATCCTCCTAAGTAAGTTACTTAGGAGAAGACTGGATGTAGATTCATCTTGAATCGAACCAGTATAAATTGGTGTGTATTGCTTCTTTCTCTTCTCTCACAACCTTTCTTTATTGAGTTAAAACAGTCTATTAACCCAGAACTGCGAAATTGATTAATTGAGCTTTAAAACCTAAAGATTTCTTCAAGATTCATCTTAAACCAGATAAAAACTTGTTAATCAATTCAGATCCCCTCGTGGTTAAAATAATTAGACAGATCTAGTTTTAACATAAGCGTCTTTAAAAGGACTCCAACATTAAATATAAGAATAAGATGTTTTTTCTCATTTCCCGCGAGACACGTATTTCTCCTAAACAATAAAGAAAAATGATTTTCCTCCTTTTTCCCCGATAAGTCTGGCGTACTATATTTGGCTCTTTGCCTTTCGCGGTCAAGTAACCATCCCATACTTTTTTATTGATAAGAGTGCATACCGTATTTTTTGGATATTTTTTTCTTATTGATAATGTTTTAATTTAAAAAAGAATTAAATTTTAAGAAAATAACAATAAAATTAGGATGATAATTATTTTAATTTAAACAGTAATACATATATAATAGAAATATGTATTATAAATATATATTTTTTCATAAAGTTTTAGTTAATTCATTCAATTATAATTTATACGGGTATATAATTCATTCAATTATAATTTAAATTGATTCAGAGTCTAATTGAGAAATATTGAAAATAAAAATTAAATTTATTTAATTATTAAAATTATTTGATTATATCAAAATCATAACCACCATCGTAAAAAGTATTTCTTAGCATATATATAATATAAAAAATATCCTCTATTTAGTTTATATAATTGTCCATTAAACTACATTAATAATTTCTTTTTTGGACATCTATTGTACAATATTTATTGTATAAGTGTGTGTTTATTTTTTTTAAGTTATTTATGAGAAAGTGAATTTGTGAGAAAAAATTATTTGTATCAAGGAAAAGATGGTGAAAAATCAGAAGAAAATTGAGATGTAGGTTATGAAAATTAGTTGAGTTCGATAAATTAAAAAAATATTATAATTAAAAAAATGTATTTAAGTAAAAAAATATATCCCTATGTGTGTATGCACGGGTATATACATTAGTATATAATTCATTCAATTATAATTTAAATTGATTAACCATCGTATCATCAGTCAAGGCATTGTGTAAGGCCCATTAAAAATTGTGTTGTTCCCTCTGCCCTAACTCAAAGGGGCTGCCCTTTTATAAGTGGGCCTGAGGCCGGCCTAACAGATAAAACCCCTAAGTCTACCCTAAACCTAACACTCATTCTCAATTTCAGTAAAGTTGTCCCTGGTCCTAAGAGTTGCAGCCGTCCTTCTTCCTCTACTAGGGTTTTGATTTTCTGTTCGTTTCCAAGTGCATACAACTCTCTCTTCGGTCCATGTAAGTTAATCTCAACCCATACCCTCCTTCCTTTAACGTACGCTTCGTAGTTCAGTTAGGGTTCGTACTGATAAACTTGTTTAACTCTGTCCGCTCCATTGTTACAGTGCTGTAATCTTTTCTAGAGCCGTGGTGTTACGCTGTTTGGTGTCGAAATCTGATTCTAGCTTATTCCAGATAAGGAAAGCTAGAACCCACTCATGTACTTCGTTTTTTTACTGTTGTTTTTGCTATTGTGTTGAGAGTCTCTGGTTGATATGATGTTCTGAATGCTTGAAATGTTTTAGCATGTTGTTTTGGATCGGTGTGGGTGGCTGTTGCAGGAAAACAGTGGCGAGACCTGATAATCTTACCCAAGCGAGCCAGTCTCACCTAGGCGAGATGGACAGGGACTCGCCCAGACCCTTTTTACGTGAAAGGTCGCTCAGGCGACCAGCTCAGTTTTTGAGCGAGCGAGCATCTCGCCCAAGCGAAAGGGGTCTCGCCCAAGCGAGATCCCGCATGAGCTCCTGCTTCCTTTTTCGAGCCCTCGCCTAGGCGAATGGGGCTTGCCTGAGCGAGACCCTTATGCCTGAGCGAGAAATTGGGCGAGAAGGTGGTTGGCCTTTATGCTTTCCTTGATTCCAAATGTTGACAATATGCTTGTATAGCTATTACCTTTAAAAATATGAACTGAATGACCTTTATGAATGGGATGGTGTATGAGTTGTGATTTATGAGTTTTAACATGAGATGAGCATGATATATGTATGAGATGATTCACGGAATTAAAATGATGAGTTTGGTATGAGTTCGACATGAGACGCGAAAGGGTTGGTATCAATGTGGCATGATAATGATATGAGACGGAGCTCCATGTTCATGGTTCGAAAATAATGAGTTGGTATTGTTTGGCTGGGAATGCGAAAGAGGTGCATTATGAGGAACTGTATGTGATGTATATGTATATATGCGTGTATGCATGTTGTATCCGTTTGATTGATTAAAAATGTTCGGTTTGTGTTAGTGCGTCATTCCTTGGGATCTCTAGGTGAGATTCTCAAGGTCTTTCTTCAGTGGTCGGGACGTAATCCCATGGCCCCTGTTAGTGGGTGTCCATGGTGGTGCCCCATCTGTGTAACTAGGTAAGGATTCAAGGTAAGGTTGCATCCTGAAGCTCTAAGGAGTTAGTTAGTCTCACCTAGAGCAGACTGACTCCTATGGTGAGAGTAGCAAGAGGCCTGAAATTCATTAAGGGCTAACCTTGTGGTGAGGGAAATTGATTCATCATAACACTTGTAACACATAGCTCGGGGGTGAGCAGCTCAGGGGTGAGCAGAGGTATCCACCACAAGTGCAAGCATCCACTGAATCCGACCAGGTTATATGTATCCGGATGAGTCGAGTCGTGTCTTAGTGTATTGTTTGGAAAGTCATAACATGTTTAATTGATGTGTGTATATGGGATTGTGAATATATATATATATA
>Ga0214543_1001214_pt1 | contig 49139 bp, 22 predicted proteins | sample CNSS2metaG_FD_160094 | JGI IMG/M metagenome (GOLD analysis project Ga0214543, IMG submission 160094) | Root nodule microbial communities from cowpea collected in UCLA plant growth center, Los Angeles, California, USA - CNSS2 | ecosystem: Host-associated > Plants > Roots > Nodule | place: USA...
AAATGGGTATGGGTATGGGTATAAGAAAATACCCGTTACCCGGTGGGGATGGGGATGGGTCAAAAGTTGTATACCCGTTGGGTTTGGGGATGGGGATGGGGATGAATTTTTATTATGGGGATGGGATGGGATCATGATACCCGTACCCGCCCCGCCCCGTTGCCATCCCTAACTATCGATAATAAATTGAAATAAACTAAACAAATATAAACTTAAGATCCAAGTCTACTATCGATAATAAATTGAAATAAACTAAATAAATATAAACTTAAGATCCAGATTAAATAAATAAATATGTCAAAATCAAGTTTTTCATGAACAGATCCGATAAAAGTAAATTTATGTATAAGTTAAAAAAAAATGTACAGCAATTAATCAATGATAAATGCAAGCAGGTCCATTGAACCATGTCCATTGCCATTCCTTATTTCAATTACATATTTTAATCTCTTGAAATGAAATGAAAGTTTCTTCATTTTTTGTTGTAGCTCATATCTTGTCAGGTTAGCTAAATTCATATCAGTTCAGAACTGCAGTTAGTTAGTAATGCATGGTCATTTTTACTTACATTATAATCCCATCTCTTATAGTATATAAATATATATAATATTCAATCAATTACAATGGTACTTTTATAATAATGAATACTACTTAAACACTGAAAATTACTCCTAATTTTTGAAGCAAACAACCCAAGAATGATAAAACTTATCTCAGTTCACTAAACACTAAGCTGAAGGACTAATGTTGTGTTAGAGTTGTTTAATCTGAATAACATCCAATTATTACCATCAAATCCACAATGTTGTATCTACATTCATATATTCTTTGTTACTTCTATTCAATTTTGTACTAAATTTGGTTATTTTCTTGAAGACACTGTTACGCTAAGCAATTATCTCTCGTTACCATGGTAGAGTTCAGGATATAGTATACAATAGAAGAAATAAATAAGATAAAGTTTGAAAATACTTTGGTGAGATGTTATTAGGTTAAATGATAGTTGCTTGCTTAGTTCAAGTGTATGCGGAGGTCACCAAGTATCTGATCGAAGCCCACATCGGTCAGTTTTCTAAATGCTAATAAATTACTCATGCTATAAAAATCAATGTTTGACCCATATTTAACCATGGAGCCGTGTGCTAGAAACAGAGCGAACTATTCTTTCGCCTTTTACTAAAGAATACCGTGTTTCTGGCACTTTATGCGGCATACTTCAATTTTTGAAAGAGTCTTATTATCTAGGACTCTGCAAATGTAGTCTAAATTTTTTTTATTTTTTGTTTTTATGCTTTATTCTATATTAGTAAAGAAGTTACTGGTGAAGTCATTAACTATTTTTTTACAGTAATGGTTGTTCTGTAGATATAATATCATTCTAGTAGAAATATAATTTTTATTTTATTTAAAGTTGAATATGATTTGATGATACATCCGAAATCTTCTAAAATTTATCTGCTTTTATAAACTGAACTGCTGTTTTATTCAATATTCTTTATTTACATTGAACAGCCAAACCCTCTGTCAAGGGATTCTTATCATTTTTATCCTATATTAAAATACATTAAAGATAAAGGGCAGTTTTATGAAATGAAAGGTTGTATTACAAATATTATACACATTAGTTAAAAGGAGAAAAAATGAAAAACTAAATGATTTTAGATATACAAACAGCAAACAGAGAAATCCTTGTGCATCGTTGATCCCTGCTTCAAGCCAAGTAGCTATTTTTTAATGCAGATCTCCAGTGATGAGACTGAACAAATTACGGAGGCAATGAAATGAAAAACACTAACCACTATCTTGGATTTAATCTGTCCCCTTTTCAGAGATGATTTTGTGTTTCTGAACCTGTTCCTGTTGGGAACTTCTGCAGCTGGAACATGCTGGGAAGGGTTCTTCATCATGTTAAAGGAACTGAAGTAAATGAATAGTTTGATGCAAGAGATATTTTTATCAGCTTGTTGTGTTTCAAGAATGAGGATGCGGATGCGGAAGAGTGTAAGGTTCGAGAGTTTATATAGATCTCAAATTATCTTATTAGAAAATAAAGCTCTACTACAGAATTTATATGTTATAATAAACTTATCCATCAACTTGACATGTGAGTTTAGTTTGTGTTATAATAAAAAAGTAACAAATAATTACTTGTCAACTAAATTAGTCAGCCCTTAGATCCTACATTGGTTATTGCTTTTAACAGATAACTATTATTTAGAGACAAATTGATTGACTAATCAAGAGAATGAATTTCAATATCTTTTGCATTTGAACAGCAAATTTTACTTTAAGAGTGTTCATTAATAAAAATACATGATAACATTTAACCAGACATAACATTTAACAGTCAAAGGTTTTGGTTTAAAAATTTCCAATTCAAATTCAATTAATAAATTTTTTGTAGATTTGTTTACTTGATGCAATAGTTTTGTTTTTAATTAAGATGTGCAAGTGGCGTTGAGGCTGCCTTATAAACCTTGGTGCTGGTTTCTGGTATGAGATTTGGTCACTACTTTTTTTCTTTATTCCTTTAATTTTGTTTGCATTTCTTAATAGCAGCTGCAGCTGGCTGGGACTAAAGCATCATCAACTTGTGTATATATTCAGATATGTAAGTACTTTATATCATAAACACGTGATAAAGATAATTTTGTTGGCAGAGAGAATCAATTTATCTGCTAATTTTTCTTTCACTAGAAGTATACACTGAATGAGTGTGTGGGTATTACAATCCCTGCAGTAAACTATGAAATTTCAGTTCCTGAGTGGTGCAGATGAGCATGGTTCAGATATACAAATGTTTTTTTTTTTTTTTTTTTTTTCCAAATCTATGTACTATTTATTAAGCTCATTCAGCTTCCTCCATATCTCATTTTGAAACCTGCAACTAGTCCGCAGTCACATGTTTTCTACTCCACTGTCCAAACACGTTCATTTATATCGACATGATTGCTGTCATTTTAAATCAAACAGTTTCAAGAATTGTACAAGTTGATATGGAATTGGTCTACGGTTTAATTTGACTAACTAATAAGCCACATCGAGATACATAAGTTGGTTTACTTTGATGCCTTCCAAACAAAGGCAAGTGGATAAACTCAGTTTCGTTATACAACATATTCAAACTCTTTCGGGTACTATCTGATACCAAACACTCAGAAAATTATTACTTTGTAACTAGCCAGTGGTAATAGCACATTGTTTATGTATCTGAATCTGATTTGTCAAATAAAAAAACTTTGTTTAGAGTTGGGTTAAGTAGGACAACAGAACCCAGTGCATTATAGGTATATAGGGTGAGTTGGTTTCTGGTTTAAGGGTTTCCAGGGGTTCAGATTGAGACCGAGGTAGTTAACATTACAACTTGGTGTCTATCATCTACAATCTCTTATCATTGTGAAAAAGACTCATTCTTAAGGTGGAGATGAATGATATCTTTCACGCTTTCTCATTTCTTACATTTTATACCTTTTGTTTTAATCAAGCTTTCGAGATATTTTTTTTATCACCTTAACAGTTGCTTAACTTAATTCTAACCAAGTTAAACTAAATTATATGTACAGAAGTGGAACAATCAGATTACGTTTAATACTCAGGCCACGGTGATCAACTGAAATATGATATGCTATTATTACTAGTAGTTGTCACAATTCCCCACCAGTGTAAGAAATTGCACCCTTATTTATAAAATCAGGTATGCATCATTTACAATACCATCTTTAAGGGTATACAAAAGCTGAAGAAGATTTGTTTTCATTCTGTTAAAGTCAATTACGGTCATATCTATGCACTGTTGCCAACATTTTATAGTGTAGTCCATATTTACTTATTTTAAAAAAAACAAGAGTGTCTTTCTTTTTTCTTTTGGTATTTGACATAACAAGAGATAAGCCGGATCTTTTTAGAGAAGATCATTGGAGAGGTATAACATCAATAAGCATGAGTCCAATTCACGTATAAAAAATTAACACGATTTTTAATCCAAAATTTTAAGACGATGAATTTATTATATGGTGCTCAAATTTTTATTTTTACTCGATGTAAGATTCAAATTTTCATTTGGATTCCTGAAAATAAAAAAAAAATAGATGAAACAAGTATTTAAAATACGAGTATGACAAGTATTTACTCAATGAATCAGATGTAGCACCCATGATTCGGAATATTAAGAGTGCGAGTTTGGTTTCTTTCTAGAGCCCACATTGAGTGTTATTCTAAGAGCAGGTACTATCTGCACTATAAAAACAGAGAGGGTTGCTAGTACATATAAGTTATGGAGCCATGTGTTATAAACAATGCGATCTATTCTTTCGCTTTTTACTAAAGAATACCGTGTTTATGATACATTTGTGGCATACACCAATTTTTGGAAGGATCCCTTTTGTTAAAAGGATCCTGCTATTAGTGTAAATTTTGTTTTATTGATTAGTAGCAAATCTTCTACTACTTGCATGAAACATTTTGTTTTCATGTCCTTTTTAGGTTCTCTATTTATGAAAGGGTCTAATTTTTAAGAAAATTTTTTTATGTTGTTTTCTAAGTAGATTATGTAAGTTGAATTAAGGATTTGTGAAAATGTGATTGTTGAATAAGTCTGGCATCTCTAAATTAGAAATTTCATGCTTTTGAAAGCTGTGACTTGTGAAGTGTGTCCTTTATAGTCTTCGTCTTTTTATTCTTCCTCACCGGGGAAGACAAGGCATATGGTGTACTTTATAGTCTTCGTCTTTTTATTCTTCCTGAACGGGGAAGACAAGGCATATGGGAAGGGGACTTGACTTAGGAGACTGAAACCTTAAACTCAACAATTCCAGAAAAGAATGGGTAAATATGACCAAACAAGTGGGTGAAGTGAAGATAATTTGGTTTTGCTTTCTTCATTTAATTATTTTTGTTTTTTTCTTGCAAAAATAACAATTGTAGTGGGTTTAATTGGCTGGTCTTAAACTACTTTGATTGTAGTGAAACTTGTCTTAAGCCAGTGGGGAAGTACCTGAAAAAAATAGTTAAAACATACATAGTATTTCAAAATTTAAAACCTTAAACTTGACAATTCCAGAAAATAATGACAAAACCTGCTTAATATGACCAAACAAGTGGGTTAAGTAATGATAATTTGTTTTTATTTTTTATTATGAAACAACAATTGTAGTGGGTCTCATTGTGTGACCATAAACATAATCTATTGTCAATATCCGCCCCATCTTTTAAGCCCCAACTTCCTAAATAAATCAAAATAAGATTGTAAAAAGAAAAAACAAGTTCTTGGACATCGCATCCTCGTAAAAATCAACAAATAAAATACTAAAGCACAAATATACTGCACTACTCCTAAGAATATTTTTATTAAATGTCTATTTTTACCAGAAACTCCTTTATATATTGATTTTCAAATCACTTATCTTGTTTGGACTTCATATATACTATTTGTAATGAACTTTTAATTATGACCACTAATTACTACTAGATTGTGTCTTAATATGATTACCTGATTGATTTTTGTTAAGTTTCGTTTCAGATTGGTTAACTGTATTAATACCTACAGGTCGATCGTCTACCATATTAATTACTAGTGTGATCGACCATGCTTTATGTTGTTTATCTTCTCATTACAATATTAGAGGTTGTGAATAAATAATTATGCAATTCAAAATTTTTCATAATTTTCATAAAGGAAATTATTATGATGATAAATTAGTTTTATTCATAGAAAACAATAACAGTGTTCTAATAGTTTATCTCCAAATATTTATTTAGATTTTTTTTATAATAAATATAATTTATTTATATTTCATGACTTTTATCATAAAATTTGTGTGGTCTCTTCGATTTGTATTCTTTATTTTATTTTATTTTTAATAAATTTAGTGATGAATGAATTTTGGAATGTCAACATGATGTCAAAATTTATAATAATACTTAATATGTTTCTTTATTTTGAATTCTTTTATAAAGTGATAGAAAAAATTATACTTAATTTGTGGTATTAACTTTATAGTAAAGATTTGGATCCCATCTTTAAATGAATTTGTAATTTCAATCGTATGCTCGGGGAAATAAATTATATCATAGGAAATATTAGGATAATTTAATTACAAAAATTTAATTTTTATAAATGGAATATAAATATAATTTTAGAACTTATATATAATGCTTATACTATTGATGTTAAGGATTAATAATTATTTACTATTAATTAATTATAATTATTAATATTAATATCTCAAATAAGGCTCATTAATAAAATTTATGTAATTAGGGTAATCTCATTAAACATTTTAATGTTATTATTCATTTGATTAATTTATTCACAAACTACATATGAAAAAAAGAAAATATTGTGGATACTCTACTTTGGTAAGAGTCATCCTCTCTCTCCTTCCTCTTGAATAAAGTTAATCAGATATTACATAATTTCAAATGATAACAATAACCTCGGTCAAGTTAGAGTTTGAACAGGACAAATCATTAAAAAAAAAAAAATCAACTATACAAAATGTCCAATTTATTTTTGTGTTTTTTTTTTTCTTTCATCACCAGTCAAGGTCCGGGCACTGTGAGCCAAAAAAGAAATTGTTTTTCAAATTAAAATGTTGATAATTGAATACAATTACAATTATGAAGTATCTTTAGGTATTGCTGCATATTTTAAAATTATAAATATTTCAAAGAATATTGTAAAAAGTTCCAATTTAATTCATTCCTATGAGTGAGAATTATCTTTTTTATTATGTTTACTCCTGTGTACATGAATTTAAGTGGTCACTTTTTTTTTTCTACGATTAAAAAAGGTAACTTGTTTTCATAGGACAAAGATTGAGTTTCCGAAAATAGTCAGTTCATCCATTATTATTTGTAACCTCATAAAAATAAATAAAAATATTATTTGAATAGTTAAAAAATAAATTGACTCATTAATTTTAAATTAATGCCTAAACTGATGTGGTGAAGGGAGAGCGCGTGGTTCTGTCTGAGAGAAATTCACACTAATAAAGAAAAAAACGCGTTTCAATATTTGTCTAAATTCCAGCACACGAGTTTAACAAAATAAATAAAATGAGAAGACCATTGTTTATTGTGTGTTCCCTCCCACACGCAATAATGTGAGGATATGATCCGCCCTTGGATTCACTGAATTGACCTGCATCTCCTGACATGTGGGCCCAACTATAAAAGATGAAAAAAATAAAAAATAAATAGTATTTATACTATGTATATGTGTATGGTATGTATGGTAATTGGAAGGGGTGAGAAAAGGTGGATTGGCAGTGGCAGCATGCTCCATAATTCTCTTCCTCTTCCTCTTTAAGATCTAACTCTGGGCTTTTTGGTTATTTGGTTGTGGGCTTTGAAGGCCCTCTATTGTTCTTCCCTGCATCTGCATTTGTGAAGCATCTGCTATGGGTGAGAAAGAGTCGGAGAAAGTAATTTGGGAACCGATGAGAACCCCTTCTGCCACTCTCATTGCACCAACAGCACACCACCGAAACATACCAAAGCTTTTAGTCATTCTCGTCGTCTTTGTCTCCGTCACCTACGTCGTCTACACGCTCAAGCTCATCTCAACCTCACACGCATGCCACCACTTTTCATTCCCCACCGCCACCTTCTCCAAAACCGTTCCCACCGTCAATGCCACCTCTACCGTCACCGTCCCAGCCGTACCCTCCCTACTCCGACGGGAGTCCCGCGAAACCATCTCCGACGACCGGACGGACCTCCGCCACGTGGTGTTCGGAATCGCCGCGTCGGCGAAGCTCTGGGAGCAGAGGAAGAACTACATCAAGCTCTGGTACCGTCCGCGGGAGATGCGCGGCGTGGTGTGGCTCGACGAGAAGGTGAAATTGGGGAAGGATAGCGATGCGCTGCCGCCGGTTAGAATCTCCGGCGACACCGAGAGGTTCCATTACACCAACAAGCAGGGGCACCGGTCCGCCATCAGGATCTCGCGGATCGTGGCGGAGACGCTGCGGCTGGGGTTAAAGGATGTGCGGTGGTTCGTGATGGGCGACGACGACACCGTTTTCGTGACCGAAAACCTAATTCGCGTTCTGAGGAAATACGATCACAATCAGTTCTACTACATTGGGAGTTTGTCGGAGAGTCACTTGCAGAACATTTACTTCTCTTACAACATGGCTTACGGTGGAGGAGGTTTTGCAATTAGTTACCCTCTCGCTAAGGCTCTGTACAAAATGCAGGACCGCTGCATTCAGCGTTACCCGGGTCTCTATGGTTCCGACGATAGAATGCAAGCGTGTATGGCCGAACTCGGTGTTCCACTCACAAAGGAAACAGGTTTTCACCAGGTTCTTAACTCGCTCACTCACTCACTATTTTTTCAAACTCACTCATTGTTTCTGTTAGTGGTAATTATTATTTGCAATCAATGTTTTATTTATTTATCATTTATTATTTATTTTGTTACTGTCGCTGTCTTATCAATTTTTGTCGGCATTGTTTGTGTTTGTTGGGAGTGGGGGCTGGTTTCTCATTCCTGCTTTTTGTGCTTAATTTCCCTAAATCTTAATTTGCTTTGTGATTATGCAATCTATTGCTAATATTAATTATGGATTAAATAAAAACTTTGGGCGTCACCAGAATTGGTGACTGAGGAAGGTTGTAGTTTACTTGCGGGTATTCTGGACCCGAGGAGTAGGGATTGAAGTGCTGTCTTTGCGTGTCGGTGTGGAATCGCATTAATTTTTTTTTCTTTTTATATTTGTGCTTTCTTGCCGGAATTTGACTCCTGTTCATTTTCTGTTTATTGGATTTTAAATATCTGCGTTGCTTCCGATTGATTTACGCTTCCCAATAACTTCTTTGATTGGCTAATAAGTTTTTGTCTAATATTATACTCACATATTTATAAAAATATACTGGAAAACCTGAATTTGGTGCACTTCATAATTACGACTGTGAACATTTCGGGTGAAGGAATTAAGAAAATTAACAGAACAAGACTAAAAGGGTTTGTAAATCTGACAGGACTAAAATATATTTGTAGAAATTAATTTTTCAGCGTTTGCAAGTACATGACAATAAAAAGCGTGACTAGATTGGATTATCTGGCGCAGAGGGTGGGTGGTGGAAAACATGGTGCTTCTGCCATTTCTTTTGATTTCGAAATTTTGACTTTAAGCTGCAGATTTACGATTTGGAGAGCTCTATTCTATATGCGGTGGAAATTTAGGCACTATAGATCTTGACTAAGCAAACCAAGTTTTGAGTTGTCAAACTTTGGAGACAATTAAGAGCTTTTAGTTGTTGCCAAAGTGGCCGAGACAATTAGGCCAAGAGTAATAAGCTTTTTCTCCTAATCCTGCTCTTTAAAGAGTAGAGACAGTTGCTTTAAATTGTCATTGATTTTTCGGTAGTTTTTCTTCCTGGGTTATTTTAATGGGTTTTGTTAATGTGTTTAATTGCTCCAAAAAGAGAACATTAAATATGATTTACTTAAAATTCTCAATCAAATGTAGCATTTCATGATTTTTATTTGGTTGAACAAAATGGCGAAGTCAAGATGACAGCTGGTATGATTATGGACAAGGAATGGTGTGTATTGTAAATACCGTTGTGATAACATCCATACTGATTGCCGCTGATTTATTGAAACAGTACGATGTGTATGGAAACCTGTTTGGGCTTCTGGCATCTCATCCGGTGACTCCATTGGTGTCACTGCACCACCTTGATGTGGTTGAGCCAATCTTCCCCAACGTGACCCGATTGCAAGCCCTTCAACGGTTGACTATACCAATGAAGCTTGACTCGGCAGGGCTGATGCAGCAATCCATCTGCTACGACAAATTAAAAAGCTGGACTGTTTCCGTTTCGTGGGGTTTTGCTGTTCAGATATTTCGTGGTGTATTTTCACCACGAGAGATAGAAATGCCTTCCAGAACATTCTTGAATTGGTATCGAAGAGCAGATTACACTGCATATGCATTCAACACCCGTCCAGTTAGCCGAAATCCATGCCAGAAGCCTTTTGTATTTTACTTTTCCAACGCAAAATACAGTTCTGCAATGGAACAAATAGTGAGCGAATATGAAAGGCACCGTGTTCCTCACCCGGAATGCAGGTGGAAGATGGATGATCCTGCTGCTCTTGACAAAGTGGAGGTATACAAGAAGCCAGATCCCAATCTGTGGAATAGAGTAAGTTAGATATTATACTACTACTACTACTACCAACACATGAGGGTGGTTTTAAATTTTTTTTTTTTTTTTTTTTTCCAACAAGATCAATTCATAATGTTACTACTCAGTAATTGATTTGGGTTTGTTTTGATTTATATTTTGGCAGGCTCCGAGGAGAAACTGTTGCAGAGTGAGGAGGACGAAGGAGAAAGGGAAGATGGTGATAGATGTGGGTATGTGCAGAGATGGTGAGGTAAGCGAGACATAACGATGATGTTAATGTTAGTTATAAATTACATTAGGGAGTTTCTTAAAAACCTTATTTCTTTATTTATTGGGTAGCTCACTCTCATTTGAGAATTTTTTGTAATTTTTCCCTGGATTCACTGAAAAGGGGTGAGATATTGGGGAAAGTTCAATCACAATGTACAAAGAGATTTGTCCTTTAAACAAAAAATGTAGAGGGGGTCTCACAAGGAGAGCTGTAATAAAACCTGTAATTTACTTCCTATTCAACAAAATCATTACATGCGTGCTTATTTCTCCTCTCCTGTTTACTTTTTCATAAAAAAAAAAATCGACTTTTCCAATTTTTTCTCTCGTATATCTCCATATACGAGTATCTGATTCTGCACTATGAATACAGATTACTAAAATAAGATGCTAACAAATCTATTTGCCTTGCACACTACGTTGTGTTGTCTTCTGTAATACAGCTGTTGAGTCACATGATGAATCTAAATACTATATTATCAATGTCTAGGAATCTTTCAGAGGTAAAGGGTCGGTTTATACACTCTAATTAACCTTGATAGAATTATTTTTTATTATTGAATTAATTAGAATGCGTGCAATTTTATATAATTAATTACTTTCATTAGAACGTTTATTTTTGTATGAAAAAACAAATGAGAAGTAAGCTTTTAGAACAAAGGCTTGAGCTCCACAAGTGGCTCTCTACCAAAATTTATGAATACATAAATAACAAAAGAATCTTGAAGATTGAAGGACTAAAAGTTGTCTCCAGTGGAACCCACCTCTGACCCTGACCTTTCAGCTGTCTCTAATACAATCATTCACTCATTTTTCAAAATAAGTGTTTAGCAACTATTTCTGAGTTCTGCTTGATTTAAATGCTTTCTGTTAATGCTTTCTGTTATCTTAAACAAATGAAAGTATAATTTAAAGAATACTATTTTCAAATGCAAAGGCAAAATCACCTTTACTAAAAATTGGTTTAAAAAGGGAACTTTTCCCCTTTGACTCCATAGCCGTTTTTTTTATATCAATATCTAAACTCGGTTGTTATCTGATTTTGGTAGCTTTTTCCTTTAACAATGGAATCAGCCACAACCCACTTAAAAACCACACAAAATGATAGTTGTTTTTCAACCCAACCATATATTATTAGTGCTAACTCATGCTTTAATTTATTTATTTATTCAATCATTTTGTATCTAATATATGTCCATGGCACCAACCAAACCACCTCTTTCTCATTTCCTCACACTCGAAGGACCACAAAAAGAAACCTATTTCAAACAAATAAGTGTTGTACATCATTAAAAGCCCACTTCAAAACAAGAAGTAGCTTCATGAGACTTTGGTGTATACCTAGGCCCATTACATATAGGTTTGGGATGCCCTTCAAGAGGAATATTTACAATGTATTCTTTTTTCAACACACTTCCTACTATTTGTCAAAATTTACAAAAAATCATAAATTTTAGTTGACTCAACATCTCATTAACTCTTTAATTAACTTTTTCTGATTTTTAATTTTTAATAAATTTGACAAGAAAAAATGTGTCTTAAAAAAGTTAAGTTAGAAAATACATCGAGTCAAATAATTTCTAGGACGTACAGTTAATTACTCAACTACTTTTAAATGAAAATACATTAAATGGAATTATTTACAAAATGAAATTATTTATTTGAAAAAATTAAGTTAGGAAATACATCAAGTCAATTTGTTTGAAATCATTTATTTAATGAAATAAAATAAAATAAAATGCTTGTATAATATATCAGTTGATTATAAAAACGAGTAGTGTTTCTATCCATTTTAATAAGTAAATCCGATCTAACTTTTAAATAAGTAATTATATTAAAAAAATATTTAAAGTATAAAATAAATTAACTCTTTATTAACATGATTGAATCTGTCCTAATTAGATAGATCTAACTTTTAAATAAGTAATTACATTAAAAAAATATTTTAAGTATAGAATAAATTAACTCTTTATTAACATTATTGAATCTATCCCAATTTTAGTAAGAACCTAACATTGATCATGTATATGACCAATATACACGGTTATTTATAATTATATATAATTATATAGAATGAGATTTCCATTCACAATTATTATTTTTATTTAATCTTTTATAATATATATTTTTTAAAATAACAGTTATTTTTACATACTTTTTACAAAGTTGTCTTAATAGTTATTTTAGTTTCTTACTCCATTTATCATCGGTTATTTTCTCTCTTTTCTTTACTCCATTACCATGGTCAACTATATTAATTAAGATGTCATTAATTAAATATTAATAATAATGATATATATTATTAATTGTTTTCATATTTAAAATATAATATGCTACATTAGTAATTATATACTTTAACATAAATTAAATTTTATTAATAAATGTATTGCTACGTTTAGTTTTATATTTAATAATTTCATTAATTGAGATAGTAATGATATACATTTAGTGCGTTACTTTGACATATGCTTATTATAACTATAGCAATGTTAATATATATATATATATATATATATATATATATATATATATATATATATATATATATATATATAATGTTTAAGTTTGAATTTGATTTTGAGATAGGTTTAGGAGGGTGAATATAAGAGAAAATAGAGCTGAAAATGAATTTGTTTGGATTAAAAAAAATATTAAGACATAAAGAGAAATAAGAGGATAGCATATGAAAGTTTGTAGGTGGTGTGATGAGTTTGATAGTTTAAAAAATATTTTAGTTGATAAAAATAGAAGATTATCATTTAACCTTTTTTCATAAAAGTATGTTAAATTAAACTGTAATTAGTATAAATTACACTGTAATGAAATGTGAGTGATTATTTAAAAAAAATATTAATAAAATTAGATCAAGTTAAAATTTATTTTATAGAAATTAAGTTGAAATAAGTTTTTGGTGATTAGTCTTAATAAAACAGTAATAATTTCAATTGATAAAAATATTATAGATTGAGATGTTAGTAATTATTTAAAATAAAAGAATATAAATATTGATAAAAATATACTAAATTAAAATTTGATTTATAGAAATCAAGTCGAAATAGATTATTGGTAATTAGTTTTAATAAAACTGTGTAATAATTTCAACTAATAAAAATATTTTAAATTGAGATGTGTTTGTTTAAAATTAATATAAACTAAAATAGGAGTAATTTGTTAAAACAGTGTATTTATCGATGAAAATAATTAAAATGAGTTTGTGAACCGGTGAACGGACGCAATAGTGAAATTAAAAGGCGAAAGTAAAAAGGGCAAATAACATTTAAAAACAAGGACAATTATGTAATTTCATAGACCAAGTCTTTCACTGCATATACCTTCGGCGTAGCGAGGATCATTTTCACATTGGAAACAAACATTTTCAATCTGGTTAATCAAATAATAATGACACACAACTATTATATTATTGATTGATATGAAATTTTACTATAATTATAAATAATTTTAACAAATATATTCAATACTAAGACAGTACATATTAATCTAAAATATACTATGATTTAAATATAAGTAACGTAATATATTGACTAGAATACATTTATTTAAAAAATTATTAATAACATATAGATTACATTAATATTAAATAAGTTATTGTTACTATCAAATTTAAGTTACATAATAGAAGTATCCGTTATTGATTCCCCTTTTACGCATAAATCATTGCCAATGAGTATTGAAGAAACAAAATTCACAAAGGTTTGGTACCATTTAGCATCTATAAATTTATAACCAACTAGTTTAGTTAGGAAAAACAAAGAAGGATATACAATTTAATATAATAATAAATATCTTAGTACAAGTATAGTGTAGATTAAATGTTTATTTAGCACATCGTGACACAAACCATCAAGCATTTTCAAAACAAGAAAAAAAAATACAAAGATGACGCACACATATTCATGCATGACTCCTAATTTTTAAGTTTAGAGTATTTTGGGTACCTTAATACGTAACCATAGTTGAGCCTTATCACGGTGCTTATTATATGTAATATAGCAGGTGGTTGGTCATATAAAGTTTCATAGCTGTGAATTGGATAGAATAGAAGCCAGTGTTTACAGATAAATGTTTAATTTCAATTGGTGTGCCTCTGAAATTTACTCTTCCTCTTTCACTCTTTTTTCTGCATCATATGTTTCATTCTGTCTATACCCACACTCGAAATCGCTAGAAAAGTAGCATATGTTTGCACAACCGCAATTAAGTGATTAAATGGAAGGCAAGGGAGGAAAAAATCATAGATTTGATTTCCTTATAATAATTTAAAGAAATAAAATTTGTTTCATAAGTTTAAAGTAAAACATTGTTAGATGTGTATTTTAAGTCTAACTCAATCCCATACACCATAAAACCTCTAGTTGATGTGAGATTTCTGTTAGAAGGTGGAATAAAATGTCTAAAAAATCTTGCCCTGATACTATGTTAACTCAATTCCACAAAATCACTTTGTAAGGTAAGAATTACATCTCACTTATACATATTATGAAATTGTTTTATATTTAGTTGATGTGAGACTTCCAACATATGAAAAATATTCTGAGTTCAACTCTTTCATAAAAAAATAGTGACAATTAATATTTGTTGATAAAAAAAAATATTAATACTTTGCAAGTTAATATAATCATTGATAATCTATCAACGATAAAAAAGAGTTGAAATCGCAAGTAATATACTCTAGGAGAGTTCAAATCGTTGAAAATATAATATGTAATTTGTTATATATATATATATATATATATATATATAAAATTTTCATTATAATTTTTAAATGGTTTTTAGGATTTATTTTTTCATCCATCTAAATACTAATACACTTTTTTTTTCCTTGAAGTAACGATTAAGTGATGAAAATTGACATGTTTTGTAAATCACATGTATACATAACAAAAAATATTTTTGAAGAGTAAAAAATAACGCATATAATATAAATTTAACGAAAGAATACTATGGCAAATAAAAAAAAAACTTACATGCTTCTTAGCTAAAATCTTGACAAGACTTTTCTTATTTTGCGAAAAGAAAATTCTTCTGGCAACAAAGATTTCAGTCGATAATGAATTTATTGATAAAATTTGTCAATAACTTAGAATTGCTATTACTCATAAATATTTTTATCTATAAATCAATCGATAACATGAGTGGTATATTGTTTGCTAAGTTTGATAAGATTTTTTGTATATTAAGAGAGTATAAGTGAGAAGAAAAAGAAAAAAGAAGACATAAACGAGAAAAAGAAAGGAAGAGAAAGAGAAAGCTCAACAACAAATTGTCAACTATGATGATCAAAGTTGGAGGAGAAGGAGGAAGAAAATGAGTTCGAGGTAACAACAATAGACGTTGGAGGGGGAGGAGAGGATTGGAGGAAGAAGAAGTAGAAAAAGAACAAAAGGAAAGAATAATGAGATGAGGAAAAAGAATATCAAATCCGAAATTTACTAATGTATTTATTAAATGTTCAAAATCTGTCATAAATTACAAATGAATATTTTGTCAATAAACATTTACCGATAGATTTGAGATTATGACAAATTATTGATAGATTTTGCGGTTTATCGATAAAATTTATGAACGACCATTTTACCAACAAAATTTTACTAATATCAACAAATTTAATCTATCAATAATAAACAATTTTTCTTGCCGTGATAGTGATGTACCATGGTCCAAAAATAAAATATGAATTTAAATACTAGTCTCATTATATACAAAATGGCCCGCATTTGCTCTTGCACACATGGGAGTACCTTGGCAGTACTCATGAAGCTTTCTCCCATTTTAGAACTCGTAAAAGCTGAAAAATTACATTTCAAAGAAAAAGAAGTAACTTGCCACTCTGAAATTGTTACATATCTAGTGATCATCAATTACGGTAATTTATAAAATAAATTCTTTTCTTTAAATTAAATATATATATATATATATATATATATATATATATATATATATATATATATATATTATAATATCGTTCTACTCTCTATCTCTTTACACTTCATTTCATTTTAACTATACAATATTTGTTAACTTTATCTCTTTTCAATTTTTTTTTTCATTTTTCTTTCCACACTTTTTGTCCTCTGCCAAATAAAGTGTAACCTTTTGTTTATTTTATTTTCCTTGTCTACCAACCTATTCGCTTGAGTAAGCTACTCTTTCATTAGAGTCATAGAGGTCGGTAGTCGTGAAAAGATAAGTAATAATGATGATGGATTACTCATCCATTGCCAACAATTTTTTTTGTAAAAAATAGAATCTTTACAATGAACTTAATTAACTTCTAACTAAGTTATTGGATTCTTAACACATCCATAACTTATTTGAATCCAACCACCAATTTCTTGTCGAAAACCAAAAGAATCTCAACCACTGCAGATTTTGGTTGCCTTTTTAATTCTATATAATTGCATCCTGAAAACATTCAAAGAAGATTTCTCAACAGTAATAATTATTATAGAAAATCAACCCAAACTATGCGACAATTAACCGAGTCTTGATTCAATGAAATTTGGAGAAGATTTTCTAACTTTGACAAACAATATAAGAGAGAACACGACACAAGGGTTGTGAGATGTGATTTGAAATAGTGAGATTCAAGTTCGAGAAATTTACGTTGCATGCAAAACAGTAAGGAATATATTGTCCATGTCTAAATTAATTGTCTTTTTGAGTCAATTATTTTGACCATTCTGATATTCTTCTCAAGCAAATCCATCCATGGATATAGTGTTTATGATCTAAAGCAATAAAATGGTTTTTTCTTGTACAGTGAGAAAAAATAGTATTGAAAATCAACATGAACATGACATTGGAATTAGGTCATATACATAAAACAAAACTTAACGTAAGAATTTTATAAACTTGAAGTGAAAAGTGAATTTATTTAAGAATTTATAGCTATAAGTATTTATTGATTGGAAATTATAAGCTGTGCATTATGATGGCGTAAAATAAGATCCAATAATGAAGGAAATTAAATAAGCAGGAGTGTAATTCTGCTATAGATACGTATCGATGTATGGTTCGTGGCATTGAGTTGGTGATGAAACTTTTAACACAAGTTGCAGTGATTAAAGAGCATGCATGATGATGCATCTGATCTTAAAAAACCCTAGCTAGTGCCTCCAACACTGTTGTAAAGATATAATTTTAATGGCGAAAAAGAAGGGGCACCGTTGAACCAATCATAAAACAGATATATCATAAAGCAACCATGAAGTGAACAAGGGACCACAAACCCTCCAAATTATCTTTCATATTTTCCCACCTCTTCTTCTTAGCATCCAACCAAAACTGTAAAGCCAAAATGATTTATTGTCCTTTTACAATATTCCTTTCTTTTCCCCATTAAATTACAAATATCTCCAATCCCAAAAAACTATTTATTTTCCTCTTCAACGCTTTGCTAGGGGAACCCCATCAACACACAAGAAAATAAATAATTAGAAGATTCAAATTCCAAAATAGATGAGGCATGCGCGTGATCAATACCTGTTGAAAAGTTTACATTATCTAACTACAAGTGTAGTGTAGCTGAAATTCTATATTATGGAACCATTAATATATATAATTAACTATGTACTATATATATATATATATATATATATATATATATATATATATATATATAAAAGCTAATTAACTAAAACTGAAAACTAATCCTTCTACTTTAACTAGGACATATATATATATATACTTACGTGACATCTAAATCCACGTCCTCCATGATGGAATTAAAGAGTATATAATATGATTAATGATATCATACCAAATCATGGAGCAATTGTGTCCCCATGAGATTCCTATACGGCATGTTTTGTCCTTCGCCGTCCAAAAGAGAGTACTCAACTGTTTGACACTCTTCTATCTGGTCCCGTGGGTAGAACATCGAGCTTTGAGTCGCTGGCGGGAACGCTAAACTCACCCCGCTTTCACCCTGCTGCTGTAACCCTAGCGTCAACGACACGCCCCCACCGTTCTCACCATCGTAACCAACCACGCCGGACGACTGCTGCACGTATGACGAAAACTCAAGCTCCACCGACCCGAACGCCTCCGCCGGATGGTTCCTCTCATTCATTTCGTTCTCGTTTTCGACGCTTTTCCCGCTCTTGCCGTCGTTTTTGTGCTCCGTGTTGCTCACCATCGACGACATCTCTGAGTCAATTCGGAGCAGCCGAGCCTGCGTCGGCTTCTGATCCCCCTCGGTGCCTCCTCCCTCCGACGATGCTACGTCGTTTTGCTGCTCCTTCTCTTCTTCCAAGTACATCTCCTCCACCATCGGCTTCCACAGCCTCACCCTCGCGTTGATAAACCAATTCGAAACCTGCTCCCAAATCCCACACGTGCCGGTGTCACCAAACCGTATTTGTTAATTCTTTAATTAATCTATTCATTTTCAACTTTCAACTTGCGTGCATGCAACAGCAACGATTAATTTAGTTACGATAATGTTCATATTCAAATGCAAATTATGCGAAGATATATAATTATATGCACACGTGCCTGACTTCTGGAGAGACCGGTTTGGCGGGCTAGGATGTGTTTATCGACATCACTTGGGTACCTGCAAAGGTTTTTCACCCAAAGCATTAATTAACACTAATGTGACCTTCGATGGCTCGTAGGAGTTACTAATTGATTAATGATTAGAGATAACTGTAGTGGGGGAAACGGGGCCCTACGTAGTAGTTGAGAGAAAGAGGCAATTCGAAACATTGTGATTATAATTTAATGTACAAAACAAAATTAAAATCATTCAAAATAAAGTGACAAAATACCAGAACATGGAATCTCAATGGTGATGCACAGAAGCTACCAAATTCAATTTCATTTCACATGGTTTTTTCTCGGGCACGAATCATTGATTCCTTGGGAAAATCTATTCTGTAGCTTACTTTTTATGCTCAGTTTCATCTCATCATTCATTCATATATGCAAAGCGATGAAGTGCATAAAATAAGAAGAGTAGAGAGGAATTACGGATGAAGAAAGTGCTCGAAAAGCCAAGCCCGAAGAACCGAAACGGATCGTTCGGGAAGGCCACGTTGAGGTCTCCAGGGATGGGTTTCCATCATGCTAATCTGTTGAAAGGCCCTTTGTTGTCTGAGTGATTGGTCAATGATTTTAAGCCTGGGTGTTTCGCCCCTTGTCGTGCCTGGTGCAACGGGATCTTTCTCTCCCATAGCTTTTCTGGTGGCTTGAATTTGTTCCATGATTCCATCTTTCAGACACCTAAAATGGCGAGACATGGCTCTCAGAGCCAAAGCCGAGTAAACCGTGGCTGCCCCGTTACCCGCCACTGCTTCAAAGGAGGAGACCACAGCCTTCATTTGGTTACAGTAATGTTTGTATCTTCTATCAACCTTAGACAACAAAAAGTGTGGGCAAGTAAAAGAAAAGTAATATATAAATTTCACTTTGAAAGTTACGGCCACCTTGGAATTGAATGAATCTTCGCAAGATTTTCATTAAAGTAACAGAAACAAAATGAAAGCGAAGTTGCTAAGAAAAGGTAAAAGGGGGTTTTGTTGCGAGGATAAATAAAAAGGCTCGATTGTCACGAGTTGGCATTGATGAAAAGGCCCGCACCAGCTGCTTAATTAGTTCAAGAATCAAAGTGGAAAGACCCCAATCCCATCAACCACACCAAAGAAAAGTTAAGAACATGGATTGTGACGGGTAATTCGATTGAAGTAAATGCATGGTTTTTACTCACTTTTTCCATGTTATGTGGAACAATCACACGGAAGATATTTCCTTCCCAAGTACAAACTCATCTCTTAAATGAACCCAAACAAAAATAAGAATATTTGAAACATATATGTACCTCTTCCAGCATCGATAGCAGCCTTGTCTTTCTCTTCTGCAACTCCACGAACTCTAGAGAGCCAAGAGAATGGTTCTTTGAGGAACCACCACCGTTGTTACCCTCTTCCCACGCCTTGTTCTTCAGAGACTGCTTCTGCTTTTGCACATCATTTTCCTTTGTTCCCAGACTACAAAACTCGTTCAGAAGGAGCTGTGCAGGCACCAAGAACTTGGAGTTCTTGATCAGAAAATGCCCCTGGTAAATATTCGCAGCTTTGTTAGGACTCACGTACCCGTCTTGCAACATTTGTTGCTGCTGTTGAGCATTGACCGATTTTCCAAAATACCCGTCTCTTGAAACAAAATCAGAAAGATGCTGATGATGGTTTGTTTGTCTTAGCTCGAAAGACTGCAACCCAATACTTGAAGGGTTGGTTGAACTGAGAGAGAGTGAAAGGCCTTGACTGGGCCTTTCGTTACCTTCACAGGGGAACACGCACCTTAAGGAAGAATCATCTAGCATTAACCTGTTCTCTTGCCACGGGGCAGAATCATGGGCGCCACCGACTATTAAATTCTCGCTACTTGTTTCAGAAATCCCTGATGTGAAGTCTTGCTTATTACTATACTCATGCTGGTTATAAAAATTGCAAGAAGACTCGTTCATAGTTTTGGAAGAGGAAGGACCCGCGTGTTGACTTGGTTTGGCGAAGAAACTTTTCCACATGACCCCGTTGCTTTCACTGTGTGGATTGAGATTCTTGGAAAACCCTATCATCTCCATGCCAGTGGTGAGGTTGAACATCTCTGGGTCGGTCACAAAGCCTTGGATGTGGTTCATGAGATGGGGTTGGAGAGTTGGGCTGTTCGATGACACATCGGGGTAGAACAACCCGGTTGACGAACCCATGTCCTTGGATTTCTCTTCACATAATTGTCGAGCCATCATGAAATTAAACTTCCACTTCTTGATAATCTATGTCCCCAGCAACACTTTCCGTTTATAAGGGATGCGCTTTCATCAAGCTTGAACAAAACTAAGAAATAGAGCCCCTCCGAGATAGTTAGAAACTGAAGAAAGCAAAAAAAAAAAATGAAATTTTATGTGTGTATGACTTATGAGTATATTTGAAAGTGAAAAAATTGAAAAAGTGGAAGATCTTACCGTAAGGTGGAATAGATGAGATTAGGGTAGATGGTTGTTTGATGAGAGTGGTGGTGAAGGTGGTGGTGATGTTGATGGTGAAGGTGTGGTTGGAAATTGATGAAGAGGGTAAATTAGAGAGGAAGTGGAAGCTGTTTTTCCTGAGTGTTGTGGTTTAAGAAGGCAACATGAGGGTACCATGAAAACCAACCTAGGAAGAAAGATGAGATATACTTCCTCAGAAATAGAAGATCAGATAGGGGTGATGATGACCTCCATGCTATGATCATCATTGATATGCCTGCTGCTCCAGTTCTTCTTCTTTTCTCTCTCTCTACCTATGCAGAGAAGTGGGTCAATGCAGAAAGATATATTAATACAGGTATACACCCCAAACAGTCTTCATTTAAATGCAAAAAATATCAACCAATTATTTCTTCCTAATTATTAAAAGAAATTCTACAATCACTCAAATTAATCATATTAAAATTTCATCTTAAATTCAATAAAAATCATTTTATACAATATATATTTTAATAAATATTAATGAATTTAGTTTCAATGACTGTGAAAGGTTTTTGTTTTTCATCGTTATTTATGCATAATATATTTAATTGTCTAATTTTATATAACAATAATAATGTGTATATGTAAAATTCTAATAAAAACGAAATTAACCTCAAAGTACACATAACATGGACCAGCAGCAACAACATAATAAAGTAAGATCGTCCTTTGCCTCATATATGAAACTAACTACTGTGTACAAGCCGCCGCATGAGTTGTTCTTTCATTTGCTAACACCGTGATCTTTCACAACAACATAAAATAGACATGTTTTTTTTACAAAAGTCCTGTTTTTAATTTTAGTTTGTCCTTCTATATTTTTTTATTAAATAAAAATGGTTATAAAGGTAAAAAAAATAATTATTAATTTGCAATGGGGAAAGGAATAGGGAAATCTTTGTAGGGAACGAATCCCTAGATGGAAGTGATTGGTAAGTAATGTGAAAAAAAGGGTTTTTGAGTGAGAAGAGAAGGGTGGGTCCTGATACTGCCTCCCTTATGTTGTTGTCTTCGTAAACAAAAGCTACCTCAGTTATTCCCTTCTGTTATATGTCTACACAGATAAATAGGGTGAACCTGCTCTGTTGTACTATCCATAACTGTATAATTCATACACATCAACGATCAAATTTTTTATTTTTTATTTATTTTTAGTTCATTCTTAACACTGAAGTAGAGTTTATTAAATATCAAGTAGTGAGAATTTTAACTCACCATTCCTAAGGAGAGAGAGATTGAATAGCAAAAACGTAGGTGTGTTTGGATTTGGATACGCTATGCTTTTCTATAGGGAAGGTGTTTGGTCAACACTGGTGTGTACAGGAAAAAAGACAGAGGAAAATAAAAAATCTGACAACTGATACTTCTTTCATTTCTAAATACAGACAATATACTTTAAACAAAAATGCTTTTCTATTAAAAATAGATGTTTCTCGTTAATTTTTAATAAAAACAACTTTAACTATTTTAATCCATAAATAATAAATGTTGTAAAATTCAAGAGATACTAAAAATTATAAATCCATCGTTAATTGATTTAATTTTAAAAGTCAACTAATAAAATAAGATTTATATCTATTTACATAGTAAAAATAGATGTTTCAGTCTAGTCTAGATTTTCATTTCAACAAAATGTATCATTTGCTTAAGCAAGAAGAAGATAAAAAAGAAAATTGAACATAGGTAATTTAACCTGTTTGCATTGTGGAAAACTTTCAATAGTATGTCAGCCACCGAGAATATGGGTTTCAACATTAGTTTTATGGTGTAATTTATATAAAATAGAGTATTTTTTTAATCATGGTTTTTGAATTTTTCCAACAAACAAATAATCATGTCAAAAAAATTCAGTGTGTAAATAAACAAAAATAACAATAATCTAACTCCCTTAATTTATAAAAAATAAATAAAAACGATTCAAATCTCAAAACTTGACCTATAGTCTACAAGTGTTGTTCATGGAAGGTTTTGTGAGAGAGATAAGTGTTGGTAGGAGGGAGGCACATATGTGGTAGCTTGAAGGAGGGTGTATGGAAAAGGAAGAAATACCTTTTTTTTTTAAATTAAGATTTAATTTATATTTGATAATAATTTTAAAACCTAGAATTTGGAGAAAAAAACACTTAAAAAATACACTTCATGTTAAGAGTGGGTTGATTTTAATTAGGCATTATTAAAATCTTAAACTATAAAATTGATCATTTAATTTTGTAAGGAATTAGTTTGCAATCACTTAATTTAGGTTTAATTACTTAAGAAATTAAAATTACAATAATTAAATGAATCCACCATATAATTTGAATAAATGTTATAAACTTGAGTTGTACAGGGTTTCATTAAATCCAACTGTAATATCTCATATCAATTTAAAAACAACATGTGCATATCAATCTTCAACAATTTGTAATAGAGCTTCTTTTTTTCATCCTTTATTTTTTTTAATTGAATAAAAATATAAATATGTACATTAAACTTATTCTCGTGTTAGTCCACTAATTAATTATATACTTGAAATTAAAAAACCATTACTTGTAAATTTGATACACTTCCTAAAATACTTAATAGTGTTTAAAAAACATAAACCTTATGCTAAATTTGGAATTAAGGGGTGAGATGATTTTAAGAACGAAAATGGTAAAGAATTATACGATTATAAAAACTTACTTAAGTAGTATTTACAACTTCTTAAGTGAGAGACCTATAACTCCCTTAAATAATAAAAAGGACGAAACACTACCTAAAATACGTTTAAGTAATATTTTACTTTAACTTAAATAAAAAATATAACTTGAGATCAAACAATTATTTTTTTTATATATATATATATATATATATATATATATATATATATATATATATATATATATAAACTTATACAGACTTAAGTCCAGTGTGAAAAAAATATATTAAAACTTTGAAAGTGAAACTTGAAAAACATTTTCTAAATGTCTTTATCACAAATTCTTTAAATTTTTAATTTACAAAGTTTATTTGGAACTTGCCAAAAAAAAGTAGTATTTATAATAAAGTAATTTATGCTCATTTACTTAAAAAATTATTATTTAAATCATTGAGTGATCAATGCTATACATTGAACCTGGATGAATTAATACTTTATTTATTGCACGAGAGGTGATTTAATAAGTTTCAACTCTAATTTCTGGTTCGTATTTCACCTACACACTTTACACATTTATTGTTTAACAAAATCACAAACAAGTCATTTATTTTTTTTCCTTTAACATTTATTTTACTTGAATTATTCTAAAAAATCAAACCATTGTTTTCACATCTTGAATTATTGTGTAATTGTATATACATTACGTGAAATTTTTTTAGGATTTGATACTTGAATCTATATCTATTTTAGAATACTTATTAGTAACTTGTTAAAATCCTTAATAGATGGAGGCTATGTTGGAAAAGATGAAGGGAATCAAATGACGAAAGAAACAGATAAAGAGATATGTTAGTTTGTTTTCTTCACAAGGACTTTAATGTCAGTTCAATTTTATTTTATTTAAAAAACAAAAAAACTTCTTATATTTTTCAAAAAGAAATCAGTAATACTTATCATTATATCCATATAGAAAAATCCATTCAATTTTATACTCATACTTTCAAGAAAATATCCATGTTCAAATTTATATATTGTCGTTAAATATTTTATAATATTCTCTTTAATTAATTTAAATATAATCTCTCATTGTACCTTTACTTAACAAATTAAAAGCAAAAATTATTTTAATGATAGAGGTTCATAGCAATATCAGGAAATTTTGATTGATAAATAAAAGGAAGTAATGTTGATTAGCCAAAAACAAAATTTAGAAGCATAGGTAATAAAGGCAGTAATGTTGGGAGGTGCATTGTTTGGTGATCCTATCTTTGCCCATCTAAATCTTATATTAATGGGTGAATTAAAGTACTCCACCCATTCCTCTCTCTCCATTTTGCATGGGAGGGACCGCATCATCCTTTATCTTTATTATTCTTCATCCAAACATGCCCCTCCACGCGCATCTACTTTCGCACCCAGCACTCTACATAAATCTCAATTAATGCTACCTAAGTACAATTATTACTCAATCATCATCATCATTATTCACATTTTAAAACCCATCAAAACTTCACTCAACATTATCACTAACACTAATTCCCTTCATCCCATTCAAGGCAATTCCAACAGATAATTACGTAAAGCAAGATTAAATCATCCATGAAGTGAAGGATAGTAGTGTCTGTCCATTCAACACTCTCACGTTCGCTTCTTAGTAAGCCATCATTTTTGGCCATTTCTAATTTTGCATTTCGTCATTTTCAATCAAAAACACGTCCAAGAACAACGTTGTTTTGCATCAAACCGATGTTATGTTATGAATCTTGGTGTTAAAAAAAAAAAAAATTGAATTGAAAGGGGAGATGAAAAAGACGCGCAAGAGAAGAGAGTGGGAGAGTGAAGAAGTGATAAAAAGGGTGGTTGGTTGGTGTTTGTGGTCCTTTTTCTGTGTTGTGTTTTGAACGTTGGTGCAGCTTTCTCCGCCGCTTGCCAAATTTCTCTTCTTCCAACCCAACCATGACATCACACACCAACTTCTTTTCTTTCTTCTTATTGCCACTTCTCACTTCTCATACTGCTTTTGCTCTTTCTCTGCACTCTGCGCATGCTTTCAACCGCATCTCGCTGCGCAGACTCAAGTGAATGCATGAGATATAACGTGATCCCATATAGTTGGTATTTATCACGGGACAATTGATGTGATATGTAATATTTATTTTTCAGCAATTATTTTACTAGAAATTCTACTCTTAAATTGTGACTTGATTCATCTGACATCTGTTACGGAATAATTATGCAACCTACAACAATCTCTTCCTTAGTTCTGATATCGATTATTATAATCCACTGCTGTTACCACTTTATTTATACAAGTCTGGTCTCACATTTTTGAGAACTATATATTCTGGTGTGAAGAAGTGTAGAAAAATTATAAATTAAGGAGTTTATAATTTTTTTATCAAAACTTATAAGTAAACAAAAAATACCTCTCGTTTTGTTATATTTATATATTCTTCAATTTCTTAACTATTATTCTAAACCTGGTGTGCGACAGACTTTGGGAATCTTTAATCGGAAGATTTAATATGAATTTAATATAGCACTTATTTATAGGTATGAGATAATAATTCTTTGTTCACATCTCTAATCATGGGGCCCTCCGCAATGTTAATATCATTGATTTCCTAAGTTTCCATTAGGATTTTTGTGGTATTATAGTTATGAGAGAATATAGTTGGTTAGTTAATGTTTACAAATTGGTGAAGGGAATTCCACAATTGTTGCGCACACAAGGGTAACAAATGAACTTACTACAACATAACAAATGAACTTGTGGATATTCTTGAACTCATCTTGATTTTAATAAAAAAAATTTAGCAGGATCATCCGAGTCATATTCATTTCGCCTTTCTCTTTACTTTAAACTATTAAAATAGTTTTAATTTAAATTGATTTTAAAAAATTATTCTTTATATTTTGTTTTATTGGATGAACCATTATTTTGTTAAACAACTTTTCATTCTGTCTCTTAATTGCTTCATTCATTTAATATCTACTAAGTTTATTTAAATTTTAGAAATACTTTTTTAGCATAATTTCAATTTCACAATTCTTTTTAAGTTTTGTTTTGATAATCTATTACATTTTAGGAAATATAAATGTTAATATTATCGAATCAAATTATTTTTGGAATACATATTTAATTATTTATGATCACTTTTATTATTTTTATTTTTTTTTATTTTTTTTATCATGTAAGTATTTAACTACCAATTTCAACGTAAACTCTTAACCTCTTTTTTTTCTCTCTTTTGTTCTACATTTTGTTTAATATGAGAATTTTCTTTTCATTATCTCTTGATGGTAAAACTCCTTTTATATCTACCAAATTCATTTAAATCTTCAATACATTTCCAATCTTAATAGTTGCAAAATTCACAAATGTTACCATTCTCATGAAATTTAATTTTTCTATCATTATTTACTTTTTTCGTAATTAATTAACATTTTTAAAATTGTTATCATTAATTTTTTATATAATTATAATTTCTCACTTAATCAGACACCCCGAAGAAAATAAAATATTTATTTTTCTGACATTGAATCTTTGATATTGTCATATTTTTCTATTCTTGATTTTTATTTTTTACAATAATCTTATTTACTTAAGAATTAAAACAATGTGAAAGTAAATATATATATCCTTTATTTCATGAAAAATGAAAATAAAACATTAGTTATATTATGACAAAATTAATATACATTTTTAATTCAAAAATAAAAATTGGTAATCAAGCCCTCGTCAAACACTTTTTGGATTGAAACATCTTATAAAATTGTGCCCAATAGGTATAACATAATGATACAATAACACTTTGACAACGGTAATTTTTTTAATCGAAACAAAAATACTATGTCTCTTTTCAAACACAAACCACGTTTTTTTTTTCACGAGAAGAATCTCTCCAACTAATTGTTAACTAATATACAATTATTATGAAGGTATAAGTCGAATCCCCAACTTATAGACTCTAGAACTATCTCACAACTTAGGAAGGAAGAAATAAAATTATATTTTGGTTTTCCCTAGAAAAATAAAAATCAAAGGAAATAAAGTATGCGCAAATTCTTGCACACCGACTTATAAATATTTAGCTACTTATTACAATCATCTCGCAATTTAAATTATCAAATATTTATCATTCGATGAAAAGTTATAATTATTAGTCGAGTGTAACTTTTGTTTAAAAGTATAACAGTACAAACATCATAATTTTCGATTGTAATTTAGCTCACTTAACTCCTGTAATACAATAATTAATATCACTTCAAATAAATAATTTTTGTATAATTTATCTTTTTATGCTATCCATATATATATATATATATATATATATATATATATATATATATATATATATATATGGTTAAATATGTTTTTTTTCTTAATTTTCAATGAATTTTGGAATTAATCCATTTCGAAACTTTGGACTAATTTTATCCTTCATCTTTCAAAATACGTGGATTTAGTCCTTTTAATCAAATTTTGTTAAGTTTATTTGACATTTCAATTGTTGTTTCATAATAGTATTTGACTTAACATTTAAATAACAATGTGTCAAACAGTCTAAATAACTCAAATACAATTTTGAAATACGTATGAGACATCAAATAAACTTAACAAAACTTGATTAAAATGACTAAATCTATGTATTTCGAAATATGAATGACTAAATTAGTCTAAAATTACGACATGGACTAATTCCAAAATTCATTAAAAGTTAAGAGACCAAAAACATATTTAACCTATATATATATATATATATATATATATATATATATATATATATATATATATATATATATATATATTAGTATGATGAGATATTGCAGATTTAGATTGTAAAAAGTAGAATTGTGAAGTAGGAAGAGCGTCAGCAGATTCTTCTTGGCTGGTGTTACAGGATTTGGATTTTCAATGCAAGATGGAGAGTGTTGAGAAAATTGAAAAAATAAAAAAGAAATGTGTTTGAAAGTGTTTTGAGTCCAGAAATGGCGGGGGAGTGTAAGAGTAAAAGAAAAGTGTGATGAAGTGTGTAGGGTAGGGTGGTCCATGTTCTTTTGAGTGGTACATACAGGTATATTTGTGGTTCCTACTTAGGACCATCCTAATCCTAGGGTTACTGCTTTTCCTCAACTAGGGAACCTACCCATGCAACCCCTAAACACTATAACCATCCTCCTTTTATTAATTACACCATTTCAACTGTGTCTCAGATTGAGACATCCAAAAAAAACATCCTTAAACTATTATTATTAATTACATTCTTTTCTTTTCTTTTCTCCCCCCTCGATTTACTGTAATCCAATCCCATTCATTTCTAACTCCAACCATGCTTTCATCTCATTTATTAATTTCATTTTATGTGCAAATAAATATTATTCAGACAAAACAAAAGTATTGTCATAAACAAAAATAACATATTCAATTATTTACTCAAGACAGCCTGTGTTTAGAAGAGCATACTAGATTCTAATAATAGGATCATTAATCCTAATTAACTTCACTTACACAACCTAACACCTCGCTAATTCCACTCAGCCATCATTTTTCCTACATTTTCAACCATTTAATCTCCTTTCTAAAACACATATTTAGATATTTTCTTACAAAATATAAAATACTTTTTCATATACTAATTGTCCTAGGTTAGAGTGTGTCAATTGTATCGTAGAATGAGATGTGAACTAACTCACAAATCAAATTATAGTCTTTGCACTGTTATATTCCCAAGTAGAAGAAATTATGTTCCAACCATCAATTATAACATTTGTTTTGATTAAATTTAGAAAAAATTAAATTTGGTTGAGTAAAATTAAAATATCTTTCAACAAAAAAGTTTTATGATTTTGCTTTGAAACTAACCAAAGTCTGAAACTCAATGGAACATAACAAAAATTTGTCAAACATTGTCTGTGATTTTCAATACAGAGAAAAATTGAATTTGAACTCTCAAGCTAAAAATTAAACACACACTTAGTAAATGATATGGGCCCATTTTTTTTAAATTAAGGTTACAAAGTAAGATTATTAGAGAAGAGATCAATTATTTTATGAGATAGATAAGATGAATAAAATAAACTCTTAAGTAAAAAAAGATTGAATTTTATCCATTGATAATAAACTCTACGTCCAATACGAAAAAACTAATTTATATATAGATTAAAAATATTTTGAAAATATGGTTTTATTATTATTATTTGTTTTCATTTATGGCTTACTTTAACATAAATTTATTCAAATTGACTACTTCTACAGCCTAGGAAAACTTCTTTTATTATTTATTATGTTTTCTGAGAAAAATTCAAGTGATTTTGTGATATGTATTTTCGTGTCACTGATATTTTTTTACAGGAAAAATAATATTACTCATAATTTGTTAACTGTCTTTTTCTTCCTATGTATGTCATTTCCTGTCTTATTATAACCGTCGGTTCAAGCATTAATTAACAACAATAGCAGCAGTTTTATAAAATTAATTTTATCATCATAAATTTATTTATTTCGTCTGGTGTCCATCATTAATTAATATTATTAGAGGTATAAAATGAAAATAAACATACTATATTGAAACTAAAAAGACTTATTTTAGTACATATATCATATATTTCTTATATACACAACAATTATGACATAAAATAAGTATTCTTGAATAATTTTGAAATTTTATTGTAACACTTTTTGATAAGTGTAGAAGACTTATGGACTTCCAATAAAAAAAATGCAGTCAAACTCACTTTTGTGAGGTGTAGAATTATAACAAACAAAGAGAAATTGTGGGATAAAATCAAAACAAGAAAATACCTATAGAAGGCATGTAAAAATACATAAAAAAAAATTATCAAACACAAAAAATTTTAAATGTTGTTAATTTTAAATTTTGATTATTTTATCACACTTATCTTAAAATATATTTTTTGTAAATTAGAAAAAATATTGTTTATATAGTTTACCCAATTAGTAAATTTTGAAAGTTTTTATCTAATGATAAAAAGTTAATTGGAAATTTGTTTTAATTCCAGAGGTTAGAGGTTTCGTGCACATTTTGAGAAGCTTTATTCATATGTATTTAGAAATATTTCCTTTAACTTGCAGCTGAATTTCCACGTTAAACCCACTTCCTTTGGCCTTGTCCCTGGAATATTGTGTTAAAAGGTTTTTGCAGAAGACAAATTTAATGAAAGCTACCTTTTATGTTTATTCCAATAAATTCGTTTTCTTTTTATTTTTCTGCATTAAATTTCAACATGAAAGCTATTTTTTTCTAGTTGGACGGTTGCTTCAGACAACATCATATTTTTCATATTATGATATTCGTTTGTTGGGTAATTAAAATAAAATAAGTTTGAGAAAGAGATGGAAATGCAAGTAATAAGAAGTAAAACAAAACAACCGTCAGTGTTCGATTTTTATTGTGTTCTCGCACGTTAATTAATCAAACACAGTCAATTTTTTGTATTTTAAGTGTGTCATTTAATTACTTGTTTAAAATGAGAAATAATTTAATATAAACTGTTGCAATGAAAATATTTAAAAATAAAATAATCATTGAAGTCCAAAAATGAAAGTATCTAGCTGGTGGCCAATGATAAGAATAACAGTGGGAACGGGTAATTCTTCCTTCAGACTCATTCCATGGTATTTATCAGTAAAAACAAAAATTTCAACATTCAAAGAAAAAAAAAACATTTTAGCATCATATTTTATTTTATGTGAACAAACTGAAATTCTTGCAAATTAAATCAATACTTCGATAATCAGCCCACAGAAACAACACTACATGGATGATGTATTTTCTTTATCATACATATTTAAAATCTTCACCACAAAATTTTTCATATAAGTTTTCTGATTTTTTTTTTAATTTAATATGTTATATAATATTATTTTTTAAAAATTTTATGTAGAAACTAGAAATATATTACTTTTCTTAATGCTAATTTAAAGTAGGATGATGAAAAGATGCATTTATATATTATTTACTATTATCTATATTCTATTATCTTTGTGATCTTTTACATAATATTGTAATGGTTGTTTTTGGGAAGCTTCGATTGGATACAGGAAAAAATTGACAGGGTGCAGAAAGTAACACTATTATAATTTATGCGTAAGTCCATCCTAAAACTGTAAAATAAATGTTTTAATGGGCCTTTCCTTTCCTTTTATTTGTCAAAAAACTGATTGGTATTTTGCATTTATGATCCCCTTATGTGTGTACTATTTGAACTTGCTTCTAACTTATTTATCAATATAAATTTGTTTTGGAGTTGAATGAACAGTTTTCTCAAGCTCTGTTAATTTGCAACTGATTTTTAATTTTTTTGTTGTTGGGCCTATACTTTAATTGTCACAACTTTTGCTATAATTGAAGAAAAGATAGAAAGCACTGAACCCAAATAACTTCATTTTCATGATTCGTGTGAGGAACTTATAACATATATATATAAACAGTATGCTAAAAATATCTAACACTACAAAATATGGTAGGTCAGATTTTTTTTAAAAATAAATTTGATAAAGGTTAATAATTTACGTGGCCATTTCTAAATAAATGATAGACAGACAAAAAAAGGCTTACGAAGCATTATGTTGACTAACTAAAAAAGACTCTGTTTCTATGTGTGATTTATCAATAAATTAAACTATAAGAGATTGTTGTTGGCAATAAACTATTATAAAACCCAATAAATTTACTTGACAGTTGTAATTAAATAGTGATTTTCAAAATAGTTTATGCTATTGGCGGATGAGACTTTTTATTCAATAGAAAATTTGAAAGTGAAAGACAAATGGCAAATTATAGTAATTTATAATTAAATATGCCAAAAACAGACAAAACATAGCACTTGATAACGATGAGTGGTTTTTTTACCAGGATTTAATGAGAACAGACATCATTATTTGAACACTTATCAAGCATGCTGATGTTAATTTTCATCATCAATTACTACATTAAGGTTTTCTTTTTCATCTACTTAACGTGGAATAAAACATTGTCGTTATTCTGTTGTTTTTATGACCTTGCTTACAGTAGTAAAAAGAATTAAAAAACAAATTGGGGCAACATTGTCATATTTGAGACGAAGCTTTTTTCTTACTTGACGTACAAAGTTATAATATTGTCCCTTTTCCCTTTTCCTTCATTGTTAGATTTGTGCAAGGTAGCAGCATGTCGACAGAACATAAGCAATGAGACAGGGGCATGTTTCTGTTGTTTGCAAATAGCAACCAGTTGTTGGGTCAACCTATTTGTTCAATTATCATGTCTCCATCGAGCATACATGTTTTCTGGTCGTTTGACTAGTATTATGGAAACTCCAACTTTGCAAAACTTCTTCCTTTCCACTTCTTCATCATTCTTTCCCTTTTCGTGAAAAGCATGGATGATTATGTTGCCTGTACCATGGCTAATTTCCATAGCCATTTCACCATGCTTTCATAAAGAATCTAACACACAAGCAAGAAACAAAAACCCAAGAACGGTGAAAGTGAAGGTGAAGGTTTTGCATCTCTCAAAACTTTTGTTGAAAAGCAAGAAATAGAAAATGAATCCACAGTCTTCAGTAAAGAAAAAACAAATTATATTCCCAAAGTTTAACCTCCCTCCAAGTTATTCCCATCATATATAACACAACCGGTTGAATATATTCAATACTCAATACCATTCAATAATCAAGATAACCTAATTTGCAAGAAAGATATTTAAGTATATGTATATATCTCCATCCTCCTTTTCACCACCATCATCTTTCTTGCATTCAAAGCTATTTGATGCTCTACCATAAAAGAAATTTTATCCTCGTGTTGAACCTTCCATGAACCCAGCGGAACATAACGTGGAACGAGTTGCTGAACTCGATAAACATGGCTCATCTTAGGAACTTGGAAAATTGAAGGCCAACCATTCTTTAACAGCATTCAACTACCTTGAACTCTTGCCGGGGAGCTTGCATTGAACCATCAGAAACTTATATTCGTCACTGAAACTACAGTGAGAAACACAATACCAAGATTGAATTATTTTCCAGGAAAATGCATTTTACTTATGTTCGGGAGCAATTACGGGATATTTACTGAAGAAAACATGCATTTCTAAGGAATAGATTTATGTGGCAGGCCTTGACAAATAGAAGTTGAACAATTTAGGAATATGCCAATCAAAAGCACAAATATGAGATAAAGACCAACGAATCATACAACTAACTGACCAAGACGAAGTTTACCTGCATAAGAGAATAATGCAACATAAAACAAACAAGAGATCTTCACAGCCAAAAGGGATGATGCTAGTATTGGCCAGCATGTTCATAACTTCACACCGAGAAATAAAACAAAAGAATCTCACGCTTATAAGAATTTTTAAGCAGATTGACTTCAAAGAGCAAAAATCAAGCATCTAAACTTATTACTGTGCGGCCAATGTGATGATGGTGTGCCAAAATATTCACTGACAAGTTAACAACACTTAAACAGCATCCAGGCATCAGAAAATAGAAATGATGCCACCACCAGTTATTTTTAGAAGAAAATCTAATGTTTAGTCAACCACATGAATCTTATTTTATACTTCATTCGGACAAGTCAAAAACGTTATCAGAAATGGTATTTTGGAACCTAAAAAATTATATAAATTACAAAAGAAGCTAGGCATGTCTTGCCACCACACTACATGGATACGAGGAAGTTGGAACTATCATTGATAAAATAAAGACTGATTTTGTCTTAGGTACACTACATAACCACTTTTGTCAGTTCCTTCTCTAGGAATGTCATCCATTCTATAGATAAGAGCAAAATTACTGATGACCTAAGTGTAAATAATACAGCAGATATGAAGTGAGAAAAGGAAAGAGGTTCCATGCACCGACTCAAACTAAACGACCCTCTTTGGTTATTTCCAACAAAATAGGTGGTGAAGATAAACAGTGCTAACTTCTAGCCAGAGCATGAAGGCATCAAGTCTAACTACATATTTCACACCATTGAATTTGCAGGTCGTAGATGAATCAAATAGACATGATCACAAGAAGCACAAAAGGTGACGTACCCAATAATTTACTGCCAATTTTTCCACAGTGGAACAATCTGTCTTCAAGGGTTCTCAGCTGATGTAGTTGTAATTCGTAGTTGTCTTGTCCGTTCTTGCTCTCCATTCCTCTTCCAGAAAGCCCTTCTCCACCAAACTTCAAATCCTCTTTGAATATTTGGGCAATCTTCGCCGGAATTCAAGAAACGATCAAACCAAGCAAGCAAAATATCCTGTTGCCAGGAGAGTGGCAGAGTAAGAATCGTGTTACTGAGACCATCCTCAATTAGGTGCCTATCAAGCCCCTTCGATGCCCTCCTCATCCAACCAAAGTCATCATAAAAGGGCACCAACCATGTTTTTAGAAGCAAACATCTAACATCTTTAGAAGCCAACAACTGTCCTTTCCCAATCCCAACAAACAACCTTGCTGTAACTCTGCTAACCTCAAACCTGTGAACTGCTGGCACCTTAGAATGAGCTTCAGCCAAATCTGCCTGAGAGGCCCATGTTTTCAGGAAATCCTCGGCAATCTGTCTGTCAACTAAAATATCCAAAATCCAATGCAAATTGTCTGCTTGTCTTGCAATTTGACTCACATCCTGCAAGTCCGAACCCGCAGCCTGCAAAAAGTGGTGACGAAGTAACTGCAGACAATCATCACATGCTAAGTACAGCGACTCCTTCCGAAGATCATTCTGAGAAGAATTTTCATGCAGCATCTTCGACACTAACCCTTTCATCTCACGCCTGGCCTTCTCATCCTTGCCTTCAAGAACCACACGGATAAGCTTAAGAAGAACCTCCTCATTATCACTCCCCTCTTCATTTCCATTGGTAGCAGCATCAGTTGAAACCCTCTTCAAAACCTCCCCTGCGCCAACCGCTTCAAGACGAAGCTCAGAAAGGAGCGATGCCACCTTCTCTTCCTCATCCTCGGCCCAAGGTGCCGCTTCCAAGTACTCCAAACAAGACAAAACCCCAGCATCAAACCCAATGGCAGCTGAAACCTAATAAAAAACCACAAGGAAAAACAACTGGTTCAGCCCCACAACCCTAAACAAGGCAAATTCCAAACAGGCACAAAAAACAGCAAGGGACGAGAAAAGGAATGCATTGGCGTAATAAATAGCCAAACCCATAACCTAAACAGCAGAATTTCCATCCTTCAACTGTTCACATACGAAATTCAAACTTTTCCTACTGCCCAAACCTAACCCCACAGCATCATTTAATTAACATCCACTATCCATCCAATAAAACAGAACAGCTAAACTGTTCCATCCCAAAAGAGTAATCCATATTGTTTAGAATTCGAGATTAAAAGTAGTTCAGATAGAACTCTTGCCCTAACGCACTAACCACCAAGACACACACTTTAAGAACAAATCTCAGATGGCGTGATCCTAACAATGCAGCCAAGTTAATGCCTGAACAAAATAACAAAACCCTCAGAAAACGGCGTTACCTTTAGGATACCGAGAACTCTGGAGACATCCTCCCTCATGAGCTTCTTCCTAAGATCCTTACAATACATCAACCTCAAGGTCTCGATGTAAACCTCCACATCGTCGCAATCGGCGATTTCAACTTCGTAGGGAACCGGCGAGCGCTGCTGCTGCTGCTTGGTCCAGCGATCGGAGAGCTTCACCGAGAAGAACCTACTATGCGCGACGAGGATTTGGCGATGCACGTTCATGGAGACACTGATTCCATCTTTGGAGCTGAGCGTGAGCTTGATATCGCTGGAAGCGGCATCGTTGAACTGGTTCCCGGGGCTGCGGGACCCCAAGAGGTCCGAAATCCGCTGCATCATGAGGGCGTGGCGATCGAGAATTTGGGGTTTGTGCAGCGACGACGCAGCGGCGGCGGTGACGGTGGTGGGCGGGATGTGGGTGGTGGGCCTGTGGTGGACATCGGGCTCGCTGGCCATCATCTCGAAGAGCGTGGGGCTGGATCGGGTCTTGTCGGGCGGGGGGGACATTGGGTTCAAAAGGCCCGCGGTGAGGGCGGAGTTAAACTTGGAGAAGCTGGAAGGGAAGTCGTGGGCCTGCGGCTGGGAGGGGTGGTGGCCGTTGGCGGTGGGGGAGGAGTGGGTGAAGTCCATTATCGGGGAGAAGCGCCCCGGCGAGAAGCGGATCCTGTGGGTGGAGGGAGATTCGGGCAATGCAGGTGGTTCGGGTTCGGGTTCGGGTTGTGATGGGGTTTGGGAACATATAGGGGATTGAGGAGTGCGACGGTGAGGGATTGTTTGGGTGTGGTTTGGAGATGCCGCAGCGGAGATTGTCGTTTCTCGATACTTGCGTCGTTTGGGCTTGGTGGGCTGGTTTTGAAGTTTGAGGAAAGTTGTTGTAGTTGTCGCTGCCATCCAATGTTGTCGTTCTTGTTATTGTATTGTTGTTGCGATAATCACTAATCACACTGCTACTGCTACTAATCTCTGTTGCGCCTGTTTTTCTTCTTGTCCTTTAGCGCATCGCAGAAGAAAGAAGAGAGAGAGAGTGGCGCAAGGTTTAATAAATGGCGGTGGAAACGAGACGTGTGAGGTGGGAATGGGATAAAAAACCCACACAACCATTAATACCTGAAAGAGATATCACCCTCATTCTTTTCCAACTGGAATTCACCATTTTAACCCCTTTGCTGTTTGGTGGGTACATTCACTCACATGCGCAACCACACAACTCACATTCAAAACTCAAACCAACAAACATCATATGTTACTGGTAGATGTGTATTGTCCCTCTATATTTCTGTTCCCAACCCTATGGTTTCATTAATCTCATCAAAAAAAGTTTTTCTTTTTTTTCCAAATCCTGGTTTTGACTTTTGAACACAACAATATGGCAGATTCACATATCATTAATTATTTCAGTAATAAATAAACTAACACGTGAGATGTCTTATTTTATGGCTCCTCTACTTCAACTACGCTTAGCCTGCACTTCTTATATTCTTGTCAGACTTAATTTATCATTCCTTTAAACTCCTTCTTCTTCTTCTTTTCTTATTTAAGATATGCCGTGCTTTAAATTTTAAAATTATGTATTTTATGGAAAAAAAAAGAAGAATTTTCTTAATTTTTTAGAGAGTTTTTTAACCCGAAGCTCCATGGAGTTGTACTAATGATGGTGTCGATATTTGGCAGAGAGCTAATAACTCTGTTTTTCTATGGCCAGCTTTTCTTTTCGTGAAAGGAAAACAAAAACTCAAAAGTTGTTGTTTTTCATCATCACAGATTATCATGTTAAAGCCACAAACAATTGGTATCATTTTTTTTTCTGGTTTTCAAGGCACGTTTGAATCATACTAAGACGATCGTCTCCCACCTTATCACAATATTATTCATGTCTGCTTCAAGTTATTATACAATACATTTAAAAGATGCTTACGTGGATCGTTGTTTTTCCATGTTTGCTCATTAGTGCGATTTTGTAGAATAACCATGTCTTATTTGTAGTAGTTTAGTAAGTCCTTACTTAGAAAGTCTAGATTAGTTAAGAATGTTTTAATATTTGATTATTTTATTTCATTTTATTTTGTTTTGTTTTGTTTTTGATGTAGTAATCTCATTCAATAATTTGTTCCGAAAGGATGTCATTTTATGTAAATAACATTTTCTCGATGTTGTACAATATACTAGCTTCCTATATTTGAAGTTGGACCGCAAATCTATATTTGAAAAAGACAAATTCTGTTTATTTAATTTACATCATCTTATTAAATGTTCTAATATAGGTCATTTGTTTCTTAAATTATTAGTTTTCAATTTATCTTGATATAATAAAAATAATAATATTAAAAATAAGATAACAGAGTGTGTCGTAACCGTTAAAAAATATTGTTTAAACATATAAAGAAGGAAGATATTTTAAGCTTCTTTATAAACTGACACACTCTCAACAACAACAAAAAACACACATAAATCAAATATCAAAATAGTTCAATTCATAAAATAAAATGATTACAACTTCTGATTAATTAATAATGTAATGTTTTACATTGAAACTGCAAAGAAATTAAACTCCATTAAATATATATTTTTTATGGCACTAGTAACGATTTATTAATTAAGAAAAATATTATTTCATTACGCCTTATCTGAATTTCTAAAATTGATTCCAACGTGGAAACAAAGTGCTCTCACTTTAAGATCTCAGCTTTGTTAGGATCTTGTTAATGCCAAAAGCCCACAAATTAAATTATTCAAATACCACTTTTTAAAAAAGTTTGTTCTTGTAACGATGTTCTCATATGTACTTGTATATCTTTGTATAAATTTAAATGATATATTCCAAAAAAGTGTTTTTTTAACATTTTATCAATTTAACTATTGGGTTTTATTATAGAATTTTTTTCATCGAACATTTTACAATCATATATATTTTCTTCTTCATACCTTTTATCGATATATTAAATGTATAGCAAATTATGATTATGTATAACATCACATAATTTTATTATATATATTTTTTAAGCAACACCTATTTCTCAAAGCAAGTTGTGTTCCTCTGTGGACCACTGATTTGGGTTCTTCTCTGGATAGTATGACACGACACCAACCTCCTTTTACTTTTACCCTTTTTTTTACGGTGTTTCAAATTTCAAAATACTCAATAATGGGCTCTGGCCCACACGTAACATTACTAGCCCAATAATTCAATTGTCAGGGCTCATTTTTTTCTCCTCCATGTTTTTAAAGTACAGAAAACAACTCGGATATATTACTGGTACTGGCCCAATAATTCAATTTTTCCTCCCTCTCTTCGTATTTTCTTTTTTCATTTTACACTTTATACTACGAGGAACGGCCTTTTCTTTCTTTGTTTTTAGTAAATTGTTCTGTCTACAAATTAGATAATTTTTACTTTTAATCCTTCAAAAATTACAAGGTTTTGGATTTGTGAGCCTCTAAAGGTACACTATTCAACGATTTTTTCTGATATGAAAATTCTAAAAAAAAAAAACTAGAATAGAAGTGTTATATTTTCAAAAGTATTATATTAACACGCATGAGTTATTTTAAGATGAAGCATATGCAACTTGTTTGTACTATTTCTGTTTCGCTCTCAAATCAGATATTGAAAATTTATTTAAGGAGGTAATTTGGGGAAAAAATACATAATTGTTTGACTTGACATATTGGTTTTACATTGTCATTTTATTTTAATTTTAAGATAATTGAAGAGGAAAAGAGAAAAGGTGGTGATGTTGTAAATAAAAGTTCCCAACCATATAAAATCTATCGAGGCATACCATAATAAAATAAAAGCAGCCAACAATTAAATCACCACTTTATTTCTCAAAGGATTATTTTTAATAAAATAATAGTATGTTTTGGTGAAAAAATTCATTAATTCTAATTTAATTAAAATATACATATACAAAATATAAGTTTATAAAGATAGGAAATCAAAATAAAAATTAAAACTAAAACATGCATGATCAATCATTTGGTTTTGGGCTGCATGGGAATTCTCTTTACGTTTGTGAATAAAGGCCGGCCCATCTAATCACGACGAACGAATTCAGCCCAAATAAGACATAATATAACAAAAAGGCTTCGGTTTCACAGTATAAATTGTAAACCTATTTGTTAATGGAGGAAAAATTTATTGAGTTTTAAAATGGAATTAATTCATTAATTATTATTCATATATGACATCAAAAGATGCATTTGATTTAATATATTTTTTTATATCATTATAACGATTAAATTAAATAATTTATTTGTTAATGGATTATATAGACAACGGATAAATAAATTCTTTTACCACCTACCGAAAGACATTAGTTTTTAACTGATATTTTTTCTCATATCTGTTGACCTCAAAACTCACTTGACAAATGTAATTTTTTAATTGACAAAAAACTTATTATGATATTCTCGCTTCCTTTACAATTCATTGATATACATTTTTATTATTAAAAAAATTATTTCTCTTTAACTGTTGAGTGATATCGATTATGCTACGTTCTTTTCATTCATAATCCATTGTAATGTATTTTCATTAAAGAAATAGTTCCTCACTAACTCTCAAGTGGTTGAGTGACACTTAATAATTATTTAAACAAAATTTTGAACAGTAAAAAGGTAGGAGAAGAAAAAATATCATGTAATATTTCTTTGATTAAAAATTAATTTCGAGAATAAATATAGTACCCCAATAATATGTATTGAAAAGACAATGTCTCTTCTCCTTAACGAAAAGTGATTCGGGAGAAAAAGCAGGTAGTAGCATTCACAACTACAACGCGTACGGTAGAAGGTACAAACAGTTTGTCAAAGAATCTAAGACACCAAAAAAGTGAAGAAACATGGTATCTGAATTTGCCTAGGCTGTCCAGATGCTGAACATAATATTAGTAAAACGTTAAACATAGATTATTGTTGTTCTTATTTTAATCCTACCATGGTATAAATACAGATCAGAGATTCACTTAACCCAATTCAATACTCCTACAAGCTGTAAAAAACACACACCATACGTTGCTTAGCTCTTCTTTCTAGCCATGCCAGTGTCAGTACTTAGGTTTTCTTTATTTATTTCTTTGTGTTCTGTGCGTGTCCCTAGAGTGAGAGAGATCAAGAAAAATAAACCTTATTCTTTCTAGTACACCATGTTTACGTAGTATCCTATTACATTTTTCAGGTTATTAGGTTTAGGTGGTTATTTTCCACTCCATGGAATTAGTTAAATAATGAATTCATTGATTCCATTCCAGTTTGGAACCAAATAAAAGGGACATGTATGAGATGGATCATGAACAATGATTAGTGTTTAGTTTACAGTATCAAAATAAAGAAGAAAAGAAAATATATAAATATTAATATTTAACTTATACACTGAAAGGGCATGCATATGACAATTTTTTTATGGCTTCCATATTCCCTGGCCTGTCTTTATTTTTTAAAATTTGTTGTTCTTAATGAAGCTGTAGACATTTTCTGTCAACATCTCCAATCATGAACGTGCTCTCACGTGTCAAATTGAAGAGTTGATAATAAGGGTGCATAGAACCATTTTGCACATGCAAATTTGTGTACTTGTTGCACATTATCTTTGTCAACTCTTATTTTGAAGCTTTTGTCCATTGTCATGAGGCAAAGACAGTATCTGACAAGCATATTGTAAGGCACCGGTGTGGTCGAGTTTTAGGTTTTACTTTTAACCTAATGGTAGACAATTTCTGATACTTTGGATTAAAAATTTTGGAATCATTTGGGACAATTAAGAATGACTACATTGACTTAGCATTCATCAGAGGTCACAACCAATTTCAATAAGTAATAATAAGTGGGATTAAGAAGATTAAACATTGTTGGATTTAGCTGTTAATCTTATCTCCAAGTGTTGTACGATACATGGTTGGGTTTGTTTTGGTGAGTGGAGTTACATTGGTATTTGTGAAAAGAAAAAGGACAATATAGGAATAATTTAGTGAATTTCTTCCTCTATTGAAAATTTCAATGTGAATTTAAGGTTACTTCCTTTCATGATTTGAGGGAAGTCATTTCTTTTATGCAACAATTGAGGGAAGTAATTTATGTTTAATCATCATATACTTTTCAAACTATAAGAAAAATTAATATTATTTTAATTTATATAAAAAAAATGAATAAAACCATCTTTTGCCACATCAAATAAACAATACTTTACTGTATAAAAAACAATTTTCAAAACTAAGATTAAGTCCGTTTTTGGAGATCAGTTCCACGTGTTATTTAAAAAAAAAATACCTTTTGTTCTTCGAAATTTAAATTTAAAAAGAAAATACATTAAGATATCCTTAATCCAAAGCAACATCAGAAGACAAGTTTGCTTTAGCATGTGACCCAGAGATCGACCAACGATATTACCACTCTCGCGGGTTTTATCTTTAACTCATAATTGGTCTTCCCACCATCATAGTTCGATTTTTAAACATGTTAGTGCAAACCAAAATCAGATTCAACTTTTGGGACCCCTTGTTCCTTTACTACCTTCAATTATTCATTCCGTTACTAGTATGATAATAACAACACTTCAAAAATTTAAATACATTTTATTACAATTAAAAATTGTAAGAAAATATATTTTTATACATTTCCATAGTTTTTTAAATTTCTTTATCAGTATCTTAAGACACTGATTAGCATTTGTTTTAGTAAACCATCACCATCATTTTTTATTTTTTAACGATATATTGTTTTATATATAAATTAGTTCAATAAAGTATTTATCAAAAATTTTAACTGTTAATACCCGATATATATAACCAGTGCAGCAAGGATATTTTAATAAAGTTATTTTGATACAAAATTTATTTATTGCTATTTTAGTTTATGAGAAAAACATATAAACATAACCCTATGGGAGTGGAGGGGGTATATTTGGTAAGTTTTCCACTCTGCCAACGTAGAACATGTGGAGTTGCTTCCTAATTACTCCCTTCTATCAATCTTTTGAAATTTTGTGTGGAAAAAAAATTAATAGGTTTTTTATTGTAATAAAGTGTTGAAATTTCTTGCTTTCTATTTTCACATTGTAATAGATGCATATATTAAAATATGTGCAAATTTATAGTATAAGTAGGGCTGAGCAGGGTGGAATTGTGAAATATGACTGATCGAATATAACCTAAATTTAATATTTTAATATATAATCCGATCATTTCATTTATCTAATTTTTGACATGGATAATTTCAGGTTCAGTTAAATACGGGTGGATTATTTGGATATGAATAATCACTGTTATTTATGTTTACGTCTCCTTTGTTTTAGATGTTCAAAGGTAGAAAGAAGAAAAAATCAAGAGTAGAATGAATGGAGTAAATAAGAGAAAATAAATGTTGATAAATGAAAGAAGAAGAAGAAAAGATAACTCTTCAGATAATTTAATAAAAAATATATCAAAATAACTGTTATTTTTTAAAAGATAAGTAGATAATTTATTCTAAAAGGTAAAGTAGGAATAATAATTGTGTACTTTCTGTTTGTATAATTATAGATGTAATGTTTGGTTTTGAAAATATCTCATCTTCATCTAAACGGTTAAATTGGTAACCCTTGATGTTAGAAAAATGTTTAATTAGCATTTTTTTCTCATTATTTAAGGATTAAATATATTTTTGATTCCTTAACTTTCGACGAAAATTGAAATTAGTCCCTCTTCGAAACTTTGGTTATAGTTAGTCTCCAAACTTTTGAAATTTTTATATTTAATCATTTTAATCAAATTTTATTAAGTTTATTTGATGTTTTAAACACACTTTGTTATAGCATTTGAGTTGTTTATACCGTTTGACACATCTTCATTTTAATGTTAATCGAGAAACATGTTTGAAAAATCAAATAAACTTAATAAAATTTGACTAGAAATACTAGATCCAAACATGTATAAAGTTGATGAACTAGATTGAACCAAAATTTCGAAAAAGAACTAATTTTATTTTTTTTCATGAAAATTAAGGAAGCAAAAACATATTTAACACTTTATTTAAATGCTTGGCGCCGTATATATTAATTAAACATAAATATATTTAATATTTTAGAAGCAGGTGACGCATTTATTTTTCCTCGTTTAATAAGTAAAATTATTTATAAAAGTTCAGAGTTGAATATGTGGATACATTTATTAGTACTTGTAGTTTAAAAAGCTATATAAATTAGTTTTTTATTAAATGAACAATTAATTGACAGAAAACCTGAGGTCAACCTTACATTCTTAAAAAAATAAGGGAGAGCACATGATGTGATTCAGGAAGTACTGCATCAAAATAATTTATAAAATTAGTTATTATGATTTATTAGACTCACTGTAAATAAGTGATGATAATAGTTTGATATCCAACAACTAAAGAAGACACCAAATTTAAGAATTTGGTAATAGTAGGAGGCGCACCTCGTTGCACCTCACTATCCAATAGACTTTACAAAGGAACAAAACAAACACAAACTATCATACATCTATTTCTGCACTCTGAACCATGTAAAAACATGACTAAGAAAAAGAATATATAAAACAAAGAAAGGTAGAAATTATAATCACATTACTTGGATTCTTCGTAAAAAAAACCCACCTCGAATTAGGGTTTAAAAAAAGAGTGCATTTGTGTTGTGTCTCCTGGCGAGGTGAAAGGCACGTTGTGGAGAGAGAAAGAAAAGTGGTGAAAGGATAAAAATGGTGAAACATGAAAGGTGATAAGAATGAAGGGTAGCTCAAAAATATATGTTGGAAATGCACGCCTATCATATGGGACAGGATCTCCCTCAATGCTCATGTTTTACTAAAACCCACCATTCACTCACTTTACTAACCTCATTTCTCAATTTCATCTTTAATAATAACGTCACATTATTTTTTCATGATTAAATATATTTTTATTTCTTAATTTTCAATAAAAATTAAAATAAGTTTTCTTTCAAAATTTTGATATAATTTAATTCTGTAATTTTAAAAATTCGTGAATTTAATCAACTTAACAATATTTTATTAACTTTATTTAATATTTTAAATGTATTTTATAATAATTTTTTAGTTAATATTTAAACGAAAATGTATTAAAAATTGTTATCATCAAACACATTTGAAACGTCACATAAATTTAGTAAAAAATATTAAAAAAGACGAAATTCACGTTGATGAACTAATTTAGATCAAAGTTTAAAAAAAATTTCTAATTTTCACGAAAAATTTAGGAATAAAAGCATATTTAATTTTTTTTATTGATATCATTCTATCCAAAATTTTAATTTAATAAATTTATAAATATTTTATATATAATATTTACTTTTGTTATTTCTAAATTCACATTTATATTATCCTCTAGACATTTCAACATCGTGACCATTACCCTTTCCTTTCTCAAATTTTCAACATCCCACCCAACAAAATTTGCCACCAAATTAAAGTTAGAAACAATAACTTCATTATTATTGAAAACAAAAATTAGGCCAACTCACTCATCCGTCCCCAACTCAATTCAAAATGGAAGCTATTAAAGTTGAATTCATACTATAGGCAGATTAGGCAAGTTGACTTTACTTAATCCACTTTAATAGTTAGTACAACAACCTTTACTTTTATTTAGAAAAAAAATGAAGGTAGAAACAATAAATTTAGCACGTTGATATGTTGACTACATAAACTAAAACAATGTTGTTCAACAAATGTTCCATTTTTTTTTATCTAATTTTTCATTTCATTTTCCAAATGAAACAAAATATTAGAATTATTTCTGATGATTCATATTGAACTATATCAACAAGTAAAAGATAAAGTAAAAAAATGAGATTCATTTGTTAATTATTAATATAACATAATTGATGTGATTTTGCTTTATTGATTTCCCCGCTACTTTAGCGAGGTAAGGTTGATTGATTTGTTGCACTTTTAACGCATGCAAAAGATTCAGACGAGGGAATGGAGGGTGAAGTGTCTGCAAGGATTTTTGAAGAAAAAAAAAATAGAAAATGATATTTTAATTTATTTTTTTTTATTCATTTTTAATTTATTATTTTAATTATTATTAGATATTTTTTTTATTTTTTTTAGTGATGTGATAATCTAATAGTGATTGAAATAATAAATTAAAAATAAGTAAAAAAAATGGGTTAAAATATTATGATAAAAAAAATCTCTCGATCATCATCTTTGAATAGGTTATGTTATGTGAGTTTTCTTAACATCATTCAAAGCAGTGTCTTTCTTGTCACTGTCATTTGAACTCTCAGTTTCAACTTCGATCAGAAAAAAACACTGTCTTCATGGTTTTACCAGTATATTTATAATTACTTTTTTACCAAGAAAAAGATATGAAAAATTAAAATTATTATAAAAGAATTTTAGCCGTGTTTGTTACCATATATTAATAACTTTTTACTACATTAAACACTATCATTAAAATTAAAACTTTACCTATGATTTCTTGCTCTCATCCCGGCTTAAGGTCCAAAAAGCACCTTCCAAAAAATATTTTAAAATTTTATTTATTATAAGTGACTATTAACTTTTACAATAAAACTACTTTATTATTAAAAAAACTTAATTCTTAAATTTGCTTTAGTCTTTAACCTCCCAAAATTTTATATATTTTAACATAAATAATTCTGTTAATCAAAAAAATATTTTTAATTTCCTTTAAATCTTTTAAATTCTTGTATCGCTCATACTCTCACCGTATTATTTTTATTTCTCTTGTTTTTTATCACATAATTTGTCACTTCTACTTTTTTTTATCACCTTTCTTTTTTTTCTATTCACTCATACATGCATTCATATTTCTTTTCCAAAATAAACCTAAATAAAAAAAAAATCTCACATAGACTCAATAGATGAATATTTACCCAAATAAACTTTTTTATTATTTATAGTCAAAATTCCTCCTCTACATCCTGGATTCACATGTTAATCTTATTATCGCTTTTATCCTTTAATTGATTTTACTTGCTAGAAATCAATTCCTATGATACAATTTCTGTCCACGTTTCTTAATTTTTCATTAATTAGTTAAATTGTTTTCTTGTTTTATATTATTAATTTATAATTAATAATTGTTTTGTTTAGACCGAGATACACCGAGAGACCTTAGTATAGACATGAAGAGGGTTTTGGTTTCCCAATTTTTCTTATATATATATCCTTAATATAAAATATATAATTTTAAATATTTATGTACAAATTTTATTATATTTTTTATGTTTGGCATCCTAAAAATTTGTATACATTTATATAATAAAAAAAATTATACATCCAAAATATTTGTTGGAGATTCGTCGATGCCTATATGTACTAGAACATCATGTGTTCACTTTTATCTTTCTTCTTAGATTTATATATTCTCATTACTATATTGATATGTCATATTCCGGTTTAGTCAGGATGTCCTCAGGTGTAAAGACACTTCAACACTCAAATTAGTGATGTGATGTAATTGAAAATATAATAATAAATAATTCTATTATATACTTCCTGAACAATTTTGTTGGATCTAAGGTCCACAGGTTTACCTTGTTTTAGGGTTTCCTAACTTGCTTAATTACCATTAGTCTATTATTATTTAGTTGTTATTTATCTTGATGTCTACATGGATATTTGAGTATTTCATACCATGATGTAACCCTTTAATTCATAGAAATATAGGCCGAGATATCCTCCTCATCTATTACAATAATGAGTAAATTGAATGCAATTAATGAAAATAATATTTAAATTTAATTACTGGTAAAAAAAATAATTATAAATTTATATTTTCAAAGCAATTTTCATTAAAAAATAACCATTATTTACTTTTAAATTACGTTGTTATTAAATAGTAATATTAAATATTTTTAATAATAATAAAATTAAAATTAAAATTATTTATGCCATTAATAAAAATATTTTAATATATTTTAAAATAATAATGTTTATTTGATTTTAAAAACTTGTGATTTATTTCTGAATATTTAATTCTTTTAAGTATTTTGAGTAATTTTATGTGTATAAACTGTCATTTTACTGACACTCAAACCAAATGAATTATTTTAAAATTGGTTTTAAATAAGTGACTCCAACAAAATCCAACTCTAATCATCATTTATTTTATAAAACAATTAAATATATATTAATATTAAATGGTGGTGTTAAATTTAGTTTTGAATAAAAGTTATTTTTATTGTTATTAATTTTTTATACAGAAATTAATTTAAAATGATGTTAATTTGATTAATGATAGTTACTATCAATTATTCGTTTAAAATATTAAAGTTTATTTTATTTTATTTAAAAAATATTTATGTTAAATATTATTAATGATATAATTTTATTATTTAAATATATGATTATTTGTTAAATTTTTTCAAAGGTTAAATATGTTTTATGTCCTTAATTTTGGACGTGAAATTGACATTTATTTAAAACTTTGATATATTTTGATCTTCAAACTTTAAACATTAAGGGCCTGTTCGTTTGTAGGGATATTACTGTTAAAATGAATTAGGGAGCGCGGATCGTAAAATATATCGTGTTCCATTGAACGAATTGAAGCTGATTTGAGAGCGACGATTTAAGGGATTTG
>Ga0214543_1001215_pt1 | contig 49124 bp, 16 predicted proteins | sample CNSS2metaG_FD_160094 | JGI IMG/M metagenome (GOLD analysis project Ga0214543, IMG submission 160094) | Root nodule microbial communities from cowpea collected in UCLA plant growth center, Los Angeles, California, USA - CNSS2 | ecosystem: Host-associated > Plants > Roots > Nodule | place: USA...
AAAATTCTTATTTTTTTTCTGTTTTTTTTTTCTAAAAAACTTAATTTTTATAGACCAGGATTCCTAAAAACAAATATTCAAATATGGTTTTTTTACACAAATAAAATCTTTAAGTAAATTATTGATTTAAAAATCTTATTAGAATTCAATTCAATCTTTTTATATTGGTTTATTTTTTTTTAATATTTTATCAGTTTATTTGTATTCATTTTTTTTTATATTCAAATTTTATTATCAGGTGAATTCGCGATTTCAATATTGTAAAAGCAAATCACTCGTATAGTAAATATTGTAAATGAATTTGAATTAAATATTTGTGGAGATATTATATTTCCTAAAACAAATCCTATTATAAACATTTTTTTTTCTACAAGATTATTCAATAGTATATTTTAAATATATTGTTTTTACAATAGATTAAATTATATAAATATAAATTCTTTCTCTCATTTTTATATATTTTTTTAAAATACATCTAATTAATTCTGTGTGATATGTTTTTATTACTTATCGTATAGTTACAATTATTTGTTTTTTTATAAAATTATATATAAAATAAAATGTGTTTTATTATTATTATTATTATAGTTTTAGTCTATATTAATTAACTTATATATTTTTAGAATATCATTTTTAAATGAATAAATAAATTTATAGAAGCAAAAGTAAATTTTGATTTAGTTTACCAAACAAAATACATTATTTATACACAAATATTGAAATTATTTTCATAAGAACTTTTAGTTAAGTATAATGGTATGTTGACAACCAAATTTTGACAATTTTCTTTATAATTTGACATGACATATTTTAATTAATTTAAAAATATAAAAAAAATGAGAAATTGAGAAATGGAAGATCACTTAAAAAAAACACATCAAATTGTAAAAAAAAATTGTTGAAAAATAATTTTCCTTTAATTAAATACATTACTTCTGCACAAATATCAAAATTACTTTTATCAATGTTAAATATTTTTGTGAATAAATGTTAAACTAATTTTTATGCAACTAATATATTTGAATTATCTATAAAATATAAATATTAGTATTAATTAAAGAATATTAGTTTTAAATATAATATAAATAAATATTAATTTAATTTAATTTTTGGGTATAAATATTTACATTAGTATCTCATTTATAATTTTTATTAATAACTTTAAATATTTGAAAAAAAAGCATCATTTTATATAATTTAAATTATACAATTTTTTTACTAAAATTATAAATCAAAACATGTAGAATTCCTAACTTATTGCACAATTTTTTCTTTAAGTATTATTATTATGGAAAATGATATTTTAATCCACTTTTTTTAACCCACTTTTAACCCACCACTTTTATTATCCTTAGATGATCTATTTTAATTTTTTGTAGTGATGTGATATAATGATCTAAGGATGATGAAAGTGATAGATTAAAAGTAAGTTAAAAAAAGTGAGTTAAAATATCATTATCCTATTATTATTTATAATAACAAAAAACATATTTTAAATAGTTCTGCGCATTGTACGGGTACAAAAACTAGTTACATGTACATTGGATGGTTCATGGTTGACTATTAAACTTTTTGTGTATTTTTTATAATGGATTTGTAAAATTAGTATGCTGAAGTTTATATGTTTGATATCTGTGAATTCTGCTGAAAGTTGTGGCGGGTTGAACATATAGAGGGTTGTTATTGATAACAGGTCTATATGTTTCCTCAATTTCTTCATTGGCATGGAAGACTTTTTGTCTTCTGAGATAATTGAGCTTTTTTTAGCGTTTAAAAATACATGAGATCGGAGTTTTAGTTTATGATGATGTAACTGATGTTTTGGTGTGTGTAGATTATAGAAATTCCACTTCACATTCAACATGGTTGCTTGCTTCATGCTACATTAAAATTCTGAAGAAAAGCAGTTCCCCATATTCGTACAAACTTTACACACTCTTTTATTCATATATCTGTTAAAGAAACAGTTCTTGCTCCATTCTTCATTAACTCAATGCTAACGTGATAGACCCATTTACGGTTTATGTGGTGAAAGAATTTAATTGTATTTTTTTGAGCTATCCAATGCTACATATATCAGCTATTATCTAGCGACTAATTTTTGGAGTAATTTTTGACAGATATATTTCAAAAACAGACCATAGTTGCAAGCTTTCTCCCATGCTTTTAGTGTTCTGCTGCGTAACACAGAAAAAGTGCAGAGAGTTTGATAAAGAAAAAGCACATGCATGTGCGAGAAAGATGGTGTAGGTGGGTAAGATTGGGAAGTAAAGTGTAATAATTATATATATACATGGCAAGAGATATCTGTTGGAGAAGGCAATTGACATGAGCCAAGTTAGTCAGAATTAGGCAGAGTAATGCATAAAACAACAATTTTTTGTTGGTTGGTATTACTTAACTCCTTCCTAAAAAACAATCATTCTTTTGGGGTCCTATAAAATTTATTCTCATAATTCAACTACTTAAGCTTTTCTATGAAGCAGAAGAGAGCGATTTCCTCTTTGTTACTTCACATTTGCCTCAAAGTGTCTTCTGTTTGGTGAAATGGATAGAAAGCAGGAACAAGACAAGGGGAACTCAAACATGTCTGCCATTGATGTTACTGTAATAACTCCGAAAGTCCCAAAAGCAGTTTCACCTGTTTCTTCTGCAGCAGAGGGTGACACCTTAAGGAGGCCACGTGGCAGGCCAGCCGGCTCAAAAAACAAGCCTAAGCCACCAATAATTGTGACCAGAGACAGTGCCAATGCACTGAAGGCTCATGCCATGGAAGTGAGTTCAGGCTGTGATGTGAATGAAAGTTTGTTGAACTTTGCAAGGAGAAAGCAACGTGGCCTTTACATACTCAATGGAACAGGGTGTGTAACAAATGTAACACTGCGCCAACCAGGTTCATCTGGTGCCATTGTGACCCTTCATGGTAGGTTTGAGATTCTGTCACTGCTGGGGTCAATTCTTCCACCACCAGCCCCTCCAGGGATCACAGGCCTCACAATTTACTTGGCAGGTGCTCAAGGGCAAGTTGTGGGAGGTGCTGTGGTTGGTGCTTTGATTGCTTCAGGCCCTCTTGTGATCATGGCTGCATCATTCATGCATGCCACTTTCGATCGTCTTCCTTTGGAAGATGATGAACTTTCTGCTGCAATGCAGAATCAGCATTACCAAAATGGACGCACCCACCATCTTGACATCTCTGACTTGTATGCAATGCCACAGAACCTCCTCATGAATGGAACAATGCCCCCAGAGATATACTCTTGGGCACCAGGGCGGAACTTGTCAAAAACCTGAAACTTACCACATTCTTGGTCAGTTGTTGTTGTCCTTGTCTTACATCCATACAATGCACTGTAGTGTAGCTATTATATTTTCAGGTTCTTGTACAAGCAAGGGGTCTTCTAAGGTTGATGCTGCTTAACAAGATCATATATGCTTAATGCTTCTTCTACTGTATTAACAATACAATTATTTTAGCAGATTAATCAGTGTTATGATTTTCAATACAATAAGATCTAATTTTCAGAGTTAATACTGTTTAGTGCTGAATTTGGTTTCAGAACTTCGAAGCAAAAACATGCATGAAGCACAGGAAATTGATATTAGCAAGTCTAGCATGTTCAAACCCCCATCACCAATGAAAAAAAAATTACTTTAGGTACCACTGGACTAAACCAGGTAACAGTAAAAGTTGAATAAGTATTAATACTCAATAACTTCCCTTTTTCTGGAAACCTAAAATAAGGATTCGGATCACCTTATGCTTAGGTCAGCGCTGCAGACAGACCTAGATTCAAATTTGTACAAGTATTAACAGACACCAGTATTCTAATTGCTGATAAAAAAAGCAAACCAGTACTGTAATTAAATTGCCAAATATGACTGGAATAATTTGGGAAGACATAGTATAACAATAATGAAATATAGACACTTTTTCCCCATGATCAAATAAATCCCAGGGTATTGACAAGCAAACTGGATATTCGGTTCGATTGTGAGATTCTCATACATTGTATTGTAACTCTTCTTTGTATCAAAGCTATTTCTTTGCATACAGCTTGACTTTTAAATTTCACAATTTCATCCCTTCGGAGATATTCAATCTTGAAGTGCAAAACTTGAGTTATTCAGTAGAGAGTAAATTTCTTGAACTTTAGGGTGTAGCCTCCCCCCTGCCAAGAATTCATGAACCTCTCCATGTAATTCTATTGAACTGCATCCTGGTTCCTTCTCTACTGATCTTTCCTTCATCAAAATTCTGTGCTCCAATGCCTCTTCAAATTGATTGGATGCAGCCTGAACATTGGACATAAGTAAATAGCCACTGGCTTCCCTCGGATTTAACTCAAAAACTCTTTGTGCAGCTCGTTTTGCCATTTCTACATTCCCATGCTTCCTACAAGATGAAAGCAAAGATCCCCATATAATAAAATCTGCCTCTATAGAGATACCATTTATTAGTTCTTCTGCTTCTTCTAGGAGCGCAGCATGACCAAGCACTTCGACCATGCAAGTGTAGTGTTTTATTGATGGCTCAATCTCATACTTATCGATCATTAGGGTAAAATAGTCCCTTGCTTTTTCTACTGCTCCTAGATATTTGCAAGCGGTTAAAACACCAACGAAACTTACACAGTCTGGCTTTAAATTTGAGGATTCAAGCTTAGAGAAGTACTCAATTGCTTCTCTCTCATGACCATTCATGGCTAGTCCTATTATGATGGAGTTCCAACATGATAATCCTCTTGTGGGTGATGCCTCAAACACTTCAATAGCCTTTTCAATAGATCCACACTTGCAGTACATGTCAATTATTGCAGTGAGAACAATGACATTCAACTCAAAATTACACCTCTTTATATAATCATGAACCCATTCCCCATGTTGAAGCGCTCCCAAATGGGCACAAGCACTTAACAAGCTCACCATTGTAAATTCACTAGGCTCAACCCTTTCTTCCTGCATCTTGCGGAAAAGCTCCAGTGCCTCCATTAGCCTCCCATTCCTTACATATCCACTAATCATAGAATTCCAAGTAACAGCTGTTCTTTTAGGCATATTATCAAACAGCCTCCGAGATTTATGAACTTCCCCACACTTAGCAAGCCCCATGATCATTGAATTGCAAGCTACCTCGTCAAGTTCCAAGAGTTCATCAAACACTCTTCTAGCCTCACTCATTAGCCCACTATTAGCATACATGTGCAAGATAGTGTTACTAATAAACTGGTCTTTCTCAAGACCCAATTTTACAACCCTCCCATGAAGCTGAGCTCCATCATGGCCAGCACCCAATTGAGCATAAGCCTTGAAAACAGAAGGGTAAGTGAGGCGTTGGGGTTCAACAGCGGAATACAACATATCAACAAAAAGAGAAATTGCAAACTGAGGGGTCGAGCTCCGAGAGAAGCCTCTGATGATTGTGTTCCAACAATAAAGATTCGGGTTTGGAATCCTGGTGAAGACCAAGTAAGCATAGTTGATGTCACCATATGAAGAGGCACAGAAAGTGAGAACACGGCTTGCAGCAATGTGGTCAAGAGCAAGGCCAGTTTTGATGATGTGGGGATGAATCTTTTGGAGGTCTTTCATGTTGAAGCATTGGTTTTGGAGCATGGTGAGGCATGGGTGCTCAGAGATGAAGTTTGCTATGGAGGGTGACGATGATGGAGGAAGTGCAGAACACAGAGTTGACATTGTGTGGTCACCACCACACTCTGAAACAGAAGAAGAAGATGATGATGATGATGACACGACCAATGTTTATCGGTACACAATCTAATTTCTACAAAAAATAAAATAAAATAATGTATTTAACTATTGATAATTATTCATAATTAACAATCAAAATGTATCAATTAAAATAAAAATTGAGAAAAAAAAATGCTAAGGCATTCCTAACATTACCGTTACTGAGACACCGTGTCAGAAGAACATGAAAAATATCTGCAAGGGCTCCATCAAATAATATATGTGCGCAAATTTTCTCAGATTCATAACAAAGTGTTTCTTTTGGGTGAACAAGAGATAAAGTAGAATAAATAATTGTTCAATTCACGGTGTTTATACATATCCAAGTAAATATTTTTATTTTCTATATGGATTATTAAAATAAACAAACCTATTTAAGGTGCTTTTAAACATTAAAATGTAGATTAATTCCTTCCATTAGACCGATCCATATTAGTAGCCTTCAATAACTATAATGTTTTTTATTCTTAAAAAGTAATTTCCTTTAAATTTAAAAAGAATGGACATTTTTATCGTTATTTATAAAAATCAAAACTACATATACTATATTTCCTTAAATGAAAGAAAAAAAAATTATATATTAGAAACCAAAACAACATTACCTTATGTACAAAAGTTAAAAACATGTCTAATCTTTCATGAAGAATATATTTGAAACAACATTAAAAAATGCGTCTTCATTATTCAAAAAGAACACATCCGGTGATGTAGTTCATTAGAGTTGCTTATTTGAACTTTGTACAATCGAATAACTTCAACATATGTTGTCCATGTCACTTCAACTAACTTTAACAGTGCAACCCAATTTAATGGCATAATTTGTGTTAAAGTAGCTTAAGAAACTCTGGTTGGCGATGGTGTGTGAACAAACTCTGGCAGCATAGGGCTTTCTCCATGGTAACTTTGACAGAAGATAAACTTGTGAACAAAATTTATGTTTGAACAAAATTTACTGCACGATCTGTAATTGGATGAAGTTATATTAAATGGTAAGAATAGCAAATATTGCAAATAATGTTGACAAGTTTTTGTGACATGATGATGCAAGTAATTTGTAGTGGGAATTCAGTGACTCAGACACAAATAGTTTTCACTTGAAGAAAGTTAGACTTTTATGGTGATGGACTAACATGGGACATGGATTGGGCTGCAACATCATGGCCACCGTTCTTTACAACAAATATGGAATCAGTTAAAGCACAAAATTATGAAAAAAGCTGATAGTACAATCAAATGCCAGTAATAATAAGTAACACACTTTCTCTCCTGCACGTAGAAGTCACACTCAAACCACAACAACCCAACCGTGTCACATCTTCATTGCAAACTAAAACATCCTAACTGAAACCAAATACTTTTCTTAATTTTCCCTTCATGCAGGAACATAAAATATGAGGGAAATATTGTCAGATTTTATCTTTGAAAACTGCTTTAGAGAGTGAAAAATGAAATATTTGAAGTGTATTTGACCAAGACTCTTATATAATACAGAACTATTGAATAAACAGAACGATGAGTATAAGAGGAAGGGTTAGAATATGTCATACACAACAGTAAAAAAGAGGAGAATAGAAAAAGAGAAAGCCAAAATGTACACATAAGCACCATCATTACAATCATCACTTACAAGCCCACAAACATAGTCTATTCTTCCTTTACTTCGTTTTCAACCTTCTTCTTCTTCCCCACCTTTTTGCTTCTTCTCTTGGCTTGCACTCTCCAACACTCTCTCCCTCACCACACACACCCTCTTTGCTTTCTTAAATCCTCTCCTTTCTCTTCCACTACTCTTATATATATACTTTTAGCTGCATCATTAGCCCACAGAACAAACATCTTCACTTTTTTCTTCTATACACCATTTACCATCTTTCATCATATCTCCCTTTCTCTTTCATTGATTCAAAGGAACAACTACTATAACTGGGGAGCTACATTGCCGAGCAGGTGCTAAAGAAGAAGCTGAATAGTAAAATCAAATATGGAAAGAACTGTGTTTTACTGTGCAATCTCTCTCCTGGTGTGTCAATTACTCTGTTCAGGTAATACCCTTTGTCTTGTTTGTTCTATATAGTTCTTCTATCTTCTCTCTCATTCTGTTTTTGGTTCAGCTTTGATGCTTCTATTCGAAAATGTAGCTCAGTTTGCTTCTGGTTTAAGATATTGTTTCTTCTCACTGTCTTTGGCTCTCATTTTCAATTTCTTATTCTTTATCTTTTGCACTATGCTGTGTGCTTTTCTCTTTAAACTAATATTCTTTTGGACCCCTTCAACATGTTTTGAATTCTGAAACCACGAAAACGCTTTTCCTTCTCTCAAGTTTGGTATCTCAATTGCTTTATTCTCTTCTGGTTTATCAGTTCAACTAGTATCAGTGTGGATATACATGTTGACTGATTTGGTGCAAATCACTTTTTTTTTTCCTTGATTACTCCATCCTGGCTTCTTTCTGTTGGAATATAGTTTACTAATCCAGTTTCCAACTTTTTTATGGATAATAATTTCTCCGGATCAAAATATTGTCTCTTGTATTATTCCATTAAATACCTGTTCCAGCAATTATAGAGCCACGCACACCATAGAAAAATTTAAACAAGTCCTTTTCTTGCTCATTTTTCTGGGGTTTCACATAGGACAGTTGCATCCAACCTTTCTCCCGTTCCACCGTTTCTTGGAAAGATACAAAGGGCCCAACTGCTTTGACTTCTGTGTGCCTCTCTGTGCATAGGATACCCTACATGTCCTTAACTACCCACATAGATGCCCTATTCAAAGTTGTTGCCTTTTGAAATAACAGAGAGATTTAAGGGACTAAATATAACCACTGGCTTGTTTGAATCAAAAATTCCACAACTTTTCTAATGAATAGCATGACAGGTTTTGTTTTCCATTCAGGGTAAATAAATGCATCAGCCTTGTAGGCAAAATTTGAATCCAGCTATGCTTTTTTTTTTTTGCTCCTCTCTGAAGCAGAAAAGGCTTAAACTGATTTAAAATCTGCATTTGATTTCTGTGTTCACATGCTTTAGACAAAGTAGTACAGAGCAAAAGTAACTGGCTTGTCATTTCAAACACAGGTTCAAGTAGGACAGTGAAGGAAGTACCTGGACATGTGAATGTACTAGGACATGACCAAGTGAAACAAGAATTCACTGTCTCAATTTCTACAGTTCAGAGGGATATTACCACTCCCATTCCTACCATTCCCAACTTAATTCCCACCACCCCCACCATTTCAACATCCCCATTTCTCAATCCCAATTCAAATCCAGACACTGTCTCTCCACCCTCCACATTCCCTTTTACCACTCCGACCACCGTGAATTCCCCATTGTCTTCTGGTGCAAGCTGGTGCATTGCTAGCCCAACTGCCTCACAGACTACCTTGCAAGTTGCATTGGACTATGCCTGTGGCTATGGTGGTGCTGATTGCTCTGCAATTCAACCTGGTGGAAGCTGCTACAACCCAAATTCGATCAGAGACCATGCTTCTTATGCCTTCAATAAGTACTATCAAAAGGATCCTGTCCCAAATAGCTGCAATTTTGGTGGAACTGCTGTCATCATTAGCACTAACCCAAGTAAGCCTTTTGCTGCTATCACTCTCCTTGTGCATTTTTTCAAACATGTTACGTGCATTTTAATTTTAAAACAAGTTGCTGTGTAAATTAAAAGTTGAAATAAAAATTACCCTTAAATATTGTCTCTTGTATTATTCCAACATTAAAAGGTGAACTTTATTGGTAAATGATAGTAGTATTATAGAAGAAAAGGAGACCACAAATTTTGTAGTAGAAGTGTTTGCCAAATTGATTCACAGACATGTAGGATTGTAGGGTCACTTGGGTTGGTAATCAAACACATCCCTGTTCATGATTTTTCGGTTTCATTTTGAACACAGTAGAAAGGCAGAAACTTATTTTATTGCATCTTTGAATAGATTGTAGCCTGTGACTTGGGGTTGGGGGTGTGCAAGAGCTAAATCCATTTGAGTGATGCAAAAGTCAAACTTTTTTGAAACTTTTTTGGAAGCAGCATCCTCAAAGCCTCCTTTATGTATTGTCACAAAGATTTATTGTTCCATTAAACTAACATAAACAACTGTTATCACAAAAAACATGAGTTAAGTGTTGCTGTTTATCACAATTTGTTCATTAAATGTGCATATACAACTGGTGGAATACTAATAGTTGTGAATTCAAAATGATGTAACATCATGCTTTGGACAAAGTACCAGAACTCATTGGTTAGGAAAAATGATTATTTCAAATCATACTTAACCAATTATAGATTTATAAAAATCACTCCCACCACTCACGTGTCCAACCTACAACACCTTCATCTAGTACTGCAAAATCATGTACATTTAAATCTGAGGTACATTTTATGTTTCATTTCCAGCGCACAACACTATAAACCTCAGTATTATTTGGTTGTTGAGAACATTTGATGAATGCATTTATTTGTTTTGCAGGTACTGGGACATGTCAATATCCATTCACTAGGTGATCCTTCCTTGCTCATCATATATAATTATATATACATTTATTTATTCCTTTTAGTACGCAGATACAGTTTCATTTGTTATTATGTTACAACAATTGGAAGAGAAAATATTATCAAATAGTTACTAACTTGGTGTTTGAAACTGCAGCACCAGTACATCAGTGTTGAACACAACAAACTCAAACGGTGCAAACGTTTTTGGTTCAGTGCCAGTGCCCACAAACCCCTCTCCCTCTGCTGCAGCATCTGACAAATTAAATAGCTTTGCAGATATTTGTGTCATTCTGTGGATACTTTCATCTTTGGAAAGAAATTATCTCTAAAATGGTTGAGAGTTGGATGTACTGCTGCTCTGAGCAAACAAATTTTGCCCTTTTACAGGCTTTTTGGGAGACACCAAAAAGCAAATAGTAGCTGCATGAGCATGACCATCAACAGCACATAAATGGTAGAAAAAACATGATACAGAGAAAAGGCAATTTGAGATGATGGACATTTGTAGAGTTATACATTACTTTATGTACATACTTTTTTATTTAACTTTCTGTGTTGTTCACATTTCTCTGTTGAACTGTTAGAATTTAAGAAAAAATAAAACATGTCTTTGAGGTTGCCTTGTCTGTTTAATCACATAGATCATGATCAGATTTTGCTGTCTAAAACTCAAAAGGCTTATCTGCACAGTGACACGGTCAAAGACAAACATTGTTATGGTGTGTTTTACTTTACACATAAATTAGAAACTTGAAAAGCAAAGAGTAATGATTACCTATATCTAAAATATCAGCATGACAGAACAATTTGAACAACTAAAATAACATTGTTTTTTTCCTTAACACACAGATTGATTAAACAGTGTGCATAGTGGAGGGTGTGAACTTTGGTTCTGACCATAGGAATTTGTTCACATGCCATGTACTGATATCTCAGAAAACATAGGTCCCCTACTCATTGTGTTTGTGGCATAAAACTTTGTAGCCATAACAATAATTGAAATTGATGTTTGTGGATGAGTTTGGTGTATTCCCACATATTGAACTGCATGCAGAGAAGGAAGAGGATAAACAGTGGCATGCCATATTCCAACCACTGCAGTGGTTAACTTTTTCAGTCACTACGAAAAACAACCAACAACTCTCTTTACCTTCACCAGTAATGACCTGAACCACCTTCTAGAAACACATGTCAATGACCATCTATGTCATTTGCAGAGGGAAAAAATTAAAATCAAATTGTGTTCAGAGTATAAATAATTATATGAAGTTAATTATTTCTTATCAGTAGATTTGAAAATAGTTATTGTGAAAATAAAAATTCATGGTGTATGATAATTTTATTGTCCTTTCTTTATATTTCGAAATTAAATTTTTACATTCATAAACACCTCTCTCAAAATAAAAATAAAAAATTATTCTTATTTTTTCTAAATAAAACTTCACTTTTAATAAGGATATATATATATATATATATATATATATATATATATATATATAAAATATAAATAAAATAAATAAAACATAAATATTCAATTATATTTTATCTTTTCCGCTTACTTGAGAAAGTCTGTACAGTAGTGAGCTCTTATATAAGACATTAATATCATTATAATTAATAAACAATACAATTACACAAAACAAAATAAGCTAGAGTTTTAAAAACACTTTCATATGTTCTAATGGACACAAAACAATTCCATATTGCTCTATTCTCTACCAAGATCCCCAAGGGAGGTTTTGATTTGATGAACATACCTGTCACATATCTAGAGAGAAGAAAGATAAATTTTTAAAAAAGATAATATTTTTTCTGAAATGAAATTTAAATAATTAACTTTTTTTTTTCTATTCATAAGCTTTATAATTAGGTAATAAAATAATTGTTCTTCACCTAAATTATACAATTTCTACTATTAAACAATTAACTACATCCATACAGTAAAAAAGTTATTCAATTTGAAATTTTGTTTTCAGATAAAAACAAATACATCTTTTAATCTCTTTGAGACATAGTAATACCAAATTACAAATTTGATCTCCAATAAATTATCTCAATTTAATTCAAAAAGTGTTCATATAATTTATTATAAAGAAAAAATTATACTAATTTTCCAAATACAGACTGTTAGAAAACTAATTATATGTAATATAAGAAAATGTCTTATTAACAACTAATTTTAATGACAACAAATTATTAATCATTGTAGTGACCAATTTAAATGTTAATTTACAAAATAAAAAATTATTGATTACTAAAATAGTCATGATTATAAATAAAAAATTATAGTTAATCTCTAAATTGGTTTTTAAAATTAACTATAAAGATTTTAGTTTGTAAAGAAAATTTGTCACTAAATATTAAATATTAGCAAAAGTTTTCACTACCAAAAAATTTGGTTTATAAGTTAGTCTCTAATTAATTAGTGACTAATTTAACTACCAATTCTATTTTTTATTTTGTAAATTATTATTTAAATTGTCATTATAATAACTAATACCTTTTAGTCATGAATAATTGTTAATAAAGCATTTTCTTGCTTGTTGAGTTAAATTTTAAGATTTTATTTATTTTCAATTCTGAATGAATGTATACACTTTGATGTATGTAAAGTTAATTTGTGCTTAATTTTTACTAAAAAAATTTAAGAGTTATCATAGGTTAACAAAGTTTTTGATAAAGTTTCCTAGGTAAAAAAATATTATTTTATTATTTTATTTTAATTAAAAAATAAAAATCTAATCTGTTTTAATTCTATTTTTAGAAACTATGTTAAATTTGTCAAAAATAAATAAATTGTCAAGAGGTAATTTTCCAAAATTTATAGGTGAGCCTTTTTGTTTATTTATTTATTTACTTAAAAAAACTATTAGTTGAAGTTTTCCAATCACCTAAATGTTGTTGTTTGACTTTTCAAAATATCAATTAATCTGAAAAAGGATTAAAAAATATGACTTATAAAACAAAGAGGCTGCAAGTACGTGAATTAGTTGTAGGTATGGTTAATACTATTATATGACAAATACAAATCACTGCTATAAAACTCTTAAAGAGGCTGCAAGTACGTGTATTAGGTAGAATTTCTTTCATTTATGTTAATTCATGAAGTTTTCCAGAAAGGGATATTAAACATTGGTAAGGAATCTCCTTTTTATAAAGTTTCATGGAAAAGAAATATGTAATTATATTTTAATTTTATTAAAAACAAATCGTCACTATCAACGTTTACAACTGTATCATAATTTTTTTGTGTAATTTTAAGATATTTTAGTTAAAGTACAGTATTAACTCTTGACCAGGAGTACAATGATTCTGTTTGACCCATGCCATGGGAACAACAACGTTGTATTCATATTCAAAGTATACAACAAAAGTTAGTTTTGTTAGGTAAGTTGGTAGCTTTTGGAAAACTAAAAAATAGCTTACCAACACTAAATTATTAAGTTTTTTATTTGATAAACACATTTTCATATATTGTGTTTGACTGCATACCATATAAAACTAGTCGATTTGTTTATAAAAAAATGTTAAATAATTATTTTTTACTATTTCGTATGTAAAAAAGGTTTTGCAATATTTATATATATATAGTAATAAAGGATTACCTATTATTTAATGAATATTATTTTTAAAGTAGTTAAATTAATTAAACCTCCATGAAAATTAGGTGTCCATATTAAATCCTATCCTGGTAATTACATAAATCCTTTGTGTAATTCTTGAATGAATAAAATTAATGTGGCTACCTACCTGTCAACATCACATATACATATATTTGCCTGTGTTTTCCAATGATAATGATAACAAGGAAAAGAAATTACATAGGAAACTGTAACCCTACATATTATATATATATATATATAAACAAATACAATTTTATTATGCACTCACATACAATACAATATCACCCCATCACCCTAAACAAACACAGGTTTAAAGATTAAAAATTGAATAATATGTATTCATGTGCAAAGTATTTACTGTATAGTCTCACAGACAATATACATGACTTGGAAATGATTTTCAAACTGTAGTATTTTCTAACTTATAGTTTCTTTAATACTAGTTTTGATTCTTTTTGATATTTTGTTTCATTTCATTTACCTAGTAATAATAATTTTCTAAAAAATACAATTTTTTAAATAAAAGTTTGGCAGTCTAAATGTCATTTTCTCTCCAAATCAATCACATTCTTAAAGTAATAAATCTGTTTAAATAAATGTTGAATATTTAATACTAATCACTTTAGTTGTGTAAAGAACTAATCTAAACAAATTTTAATAATGTTTATTATTATGGTAACAACGATGTTTGCACTTGTGTTGTACTTGCAATATACTCTAAGATTCGTAAGGCTTATTTACTTCTAAAACATTAGCATCATATATCAGAATCATACTTGTAATATCTAACCAAAACAAAAACATAAATAAGGCAGCAAAGAAAAAAAAGTGTACAAGATGAAATCTCAAAAGATTAGTGGTAACCCAAGTCCCACATCGATTAACACTTTGTTGGGCACTTGTGTTTTTTGACAATCCCTTCATTCCCCGCCAGCATCAAGTACTTATCCCTCCTTGTGAGTGTGGTGCACTCAAATCCCAAAGCACCAGCTAACTGTTTCTGTATAAAGTTTGCAACTTCACAGCTTGATCTTCCTCCAGCACATGTAAGTTCTCTGGGAAGTTTTCCAAGAACCTGAATGTAACAGCTTGGCCTCGGATTCATGAGAAAGAAAATAGGGTCCAAGCATTTCAACCCGCTTGCAGTGGTTCCATAGAACATGCTGACATGAGTATTGATAGCAACAGGCACAATCTCATCAGCCAATTCTGCAAACAGTGAGCTGAACCTCAGTAAATAAGGTTCCCTACAAGTTGTTCCTTCAGGACACACCACCAAATCCCCTTCTCTCAGAAGCCTTTGCATTGTTTCACCATCTTTTGTTCTGTCCCTTGTTAGTCTCACTGTCCTTATAGGGGCTATCAACTCAGACACCTTACTCAAGCTGTAGGTCACTGCAGTCAAAGGCTTTGCCAGACATGTGCTTAGGAAAACAGGATCAAGAAGAGTCCTGTGAGTGCAAACATAGAGAACCCCTTGCTTTTGCTCTGATTTTTCAGGGAGAATCCCTTTGATTTGAAGATTTAAGCCACTCCAAACCCCTAATGACAGTGCCCAACCATAAGGAAGTAGAATTCCCAGAAGGATTCTATAAATGGCCAAAACAATTCCAAATGGAAACCACATGAACATGCACAGAGCTGCTGAGGGTGTTGGCAGGAATGCTAGTCTTCCATCATGAAATATTAAGGGCTTTGGATATTTTTCCCTTGGCATCACTGAGCTAGAGTTGCTCTTGCTCTCTTCATTGTTCACCACATATGCTTCCTGCATTGTCATGTAGCTGAAATCAGGCACTATAACAGACTAAATCAAAACATGTCTACTTAATTATAATCTGTGTCAAGATTATAAAAACAGTTTGTGATAATTGTTTTGGTCACGATGTTTGCCTTTGTGCTGCTGTAACGCAATCATCACAGTCCTAGATGTATCTACAGTGACAAATAGTGATGGTGACTGCAATTCAAGACCCTGACATCAATGCAATAGATTTACAGTATTTTGTGCCAATGAAACTTGACAAAAATGGTATATAACACTTTAGGTGAGCTTTGATTAACCTCTCCTAAAATGGTCTTCTTGTTTATTATGGTTTGTAACAAGAGGTGTTGGCCCTTAAGAGCGCTGAACACGCAAGAAGAGTTAAACAGTCAGACTTACCTTGCAAAGGGAGAGGAAAAGATGATCATGAACAGTAGAGCTTCCAATCCCAATATCAGGTTTTGTGTCTCCAAAGTAATCCTTCAGTGCTCTATGCTTCACAAGTAAACCAGAACCAGAAAGAAAACCACTGAAGTAGCAACCAACAGTGTGCAACTCTGTGCCTACAACAGCACCAACGCTCAAATACTCCTTAAGAAACCCTTCCACCATAACTCTAGGCACACTCGTGAAGACAACTTTAGACCCTGCTGAGGCCAGAACCTCGTAAGCATGAAGGTTGAGATTCTCCAGATAAAACTTGGGTAAAACCGCCCTTGATATACTATCCATGGCATTTGTTCTTAGCCCACAAAAGGTGATGAAAGTCATGACCTTAAGTCTTAGCTCATGGTTCAAAATCCACAACACAGGACAAGACAAAAGCAAGAGGAATGCCCTGAAAATGCTGCCACCTTCAAAGGCAACAAGCATGAAATAAGGAAAGAGAGAGTGGGACCTCAAAAGGACTCTATGAATGTCACAAGCCACAAGTGTCTGTGACTCTCTACCCTCAAAATCATATTTGACAACACTAGGGAAAGAGGAAGGTTGAGGGGGTGGTTTGGATGACAAATACCCGAAATGGAACCCATAACTTTTCATTTTTCTTGCTGCTCTATAGTAAGAGTTGGCAAGAAACTGGTACAACACCCACTCTGCAAGCCTCAGGAGCACCATTGGAAACTCCATGCTCTTTTTTCACACCGTTTGATGAAGATGTGTTTGAGAAGGAACCAGAGAGGCAAGAACAGTGAATGGAAGAAGAAGAAGAAGAAGAGTCAAGAGTGTTTATCGGTGGTGAAGAGAAGGGTGAGTAGGGAATATTTATAGAGTCATTAAAAGGGTGCATGATTAAGTTTTGACTGTAGCATTTGGTTAACCACACTGCTGGCATTAACTTCACCTTCCCTTTTTTTTTTCTTTTCTTTTGTTGCCGTTTATAGCATTAGCTTATATCATCTTTCTTTCATGCAAGTGCTCTCTATATGGTGCCAGATAATAGTAGCTTGGCTACTCCTGCCATAAATATAGTAGGTAGGTTAAAATGTTGGTGACCGCCATGGAGAGCTTTTGTATCTCTTTGAAATATTTCCTCAAGCACACGGTGTGCCACTAATTTTAAATGCCGTTGGAATGTGTGTGAATTATCTCTTTGAAAAACACCCTTTGGTCAAACAAATTTCCTTCCAAAACTTCCATTTTTTTTCTCTCTCCCACAATCCAATAGCAAGTTAGATCACCCACATCTTCGAATCATTTGACTTTCCAAAACCAATTACAGAATCATCGCTAGTCAAATTGCAATTGCTTCTATCATTAAAAACCTGTCGTTGACTCTCAGTTCCATTAATATATTCTCAGCACCGTTTCATTTTATGTTTCTGAAATGTGTTATTAACCGTTTGACTTTGTCATGTTATGCTCTGCACTACCTATATGCATTGCATTCCCAAGGCTCTGAACAGTTACAGGGTTCGATTTTAATTTCCCAACCACCGTTCATCTGAAATAAATCAATAGTGATACACTGTTTGAATGTTATGTTGTTTAATTGTTATGTTAATACTTTTGTTTTTGACAGAAAAATCACTTCAACTTAAATGAAGTCGTAGTTATGAGACAGCAATGATGTGATCATGGTTGTAGCAGAGAAATGAGAAGCATGCATTTGGTGTAAATAACTGTGTTTGTTTGATTAATAGAAACCATGCATGGTAGGTAAAAGCAAAATGTAATGACATGCATTTGGTGCAAAATGTTTGAAAAGCTTGAGGAACTTGTTTTTGTGTGTGAAGGTTAGAACAGCAATTCATGTCACCCTCGTTTTGTGGTTTGGTGAAGCTTCAATCATTTGTTTGATATGGCTGTTCAATGCACGTAGTTTGTATGGAAAAAGGTTAAGAAGATTCACGTATCTATGGCTTCTTCTCGTTTCTGTTTTCTCTTTCTTACATCAATAAGATAAGTTTCTTAAAGATGATTTGTATGAACATAATTGGTTGTTACAGAACCATTTGCAACTCACAAGTAATTGTCTCACCCAAGTTGTCTTGTCCATTCATTTGGATAAGGTCATTTGGATAAAGTCAATAAGAATTTGTATTTTTGTTGGATTAGTTTTAATATTTTTTTTAGTTCATTAAAAAGAGATAATTTATTTATGAAGTTGTATGTACAAAATAAATTACTTTAAAAAAAATGTTATGTAAATAATTGTGATTTATTTAGTATGAGTAACAAATAAAGAATTAAAGAATAAAAAACACAAAGTAATATTTTCTGTATGTTTAGATAGAATGGATCATTGTAATTGATTTTTGTTACAAGAGAAATATCGTTAGAATGGTGGGTAGTAAAATCTAAATATTATTGTATATAATAATGGATTGTTTTTCGTATTTTAAAATTTATCTGATATTAAACATAATTTGATTTTATATTAATCAATTTTATGTTATATTAGTATTTAAAAATGAATATTTTTATGCATAATATAATATATAATACAACTAATAATATACTAGAGAAATGCGAGAAAACAAAATACCATTGTTTTTTTTTTAAATAAAAAGGAAATGTTAATAAATACTATGTAACATAAGTTATTAAAAAAACAAAATATTAAACATATTTATATGTAAACTAAATTTAAACATAAATATAAATACATAGGCTTAAAAAAATACGTCACTTATTAAATAGACAAGTTGTTTAGTAATTATTATGATTTTTTTTTTCTTACTGTGAATTTTTTACTTTGAAATTTAAAATTTCAATAAAACTTGTAGATTTTGAATTTTGAATAATAATCGTATTTATTATAGTTTTGGAATTTGGATCAAACTAGGTGATTTGACCAGTCAAATAACAAGTTTGGAAACAAGCCCAGTAAATGTGCAAACCAAGTATTTACAGAACCAATAAGAATCAGTCAAAAACCGGTCAAACTGATAGATTAAACTTTTCAAATCGTGATTTAAAAAAATTAAATTAAATTTATTCTAAATAAAAAAAATACATTTAACAAATTTAAAAATTTCAATGAATTATATTAATTGTAAAATATAATATATTAGTTTTTCAGTTTTGTATTTTTCAAATAAATTTATTTCATAATTAAAATAATTATTATAATACATTTTGTTTAGATTTCTATATTTATTTTGAATGTTGATAAGAGATATAATGACATAAACATATATAAAAGAAATACACGTTTCCCTTACATTTCCGGTATCACAATAGCGTGTACCATGTTGTAGCTCCTGCTTTTTGTTTTGGTTTCAATGTTGAAACAGTAACATAACATAAACCTACCTTCGCCTGTTGCACCCTAAATATTAATATTAAGGTTTAAATATCGATTTAATCATAATTTTCGTTCAGATTTTTTAATTTAGTCATTAATTTTTATGATTTGATTTTAATATTAATAATAATATAAAATTTATATAAAAATTAAATTTATTCTTAATTTTGAAAAAGATAATATTATTTAATTTAAAAAAAATTAAAATTGAATCAAATAAAATTAACAAATATCAAGATGAAATTAAACATTAAAAACTAACTTATTAAATATTAAAAAGTAACTTTATATGTGATATCCACTCTCACAAATAATAATATTGATTTGACATGTAAATATTTTCTTAAAATTAACAAAAATTAAAATAAAATAAAAACACAAAATCACATGTAATAATTATGATTTATCATTCATTAATTATTTAAACAGTATTAATACAAAAATAAATTAAAAAATCTGAGCAAAAATTGTGTGACCAAATAAGTTTCTAAGCCTATTATTAATATTTTTATTTGTTGTTATTTTATAAGTAACATAATTATAATTTTCAAGTTCAAATATTATAATTTTTAAACATAAGTAAAGATAATATATACATAGACACGTGTATATATATATATATATATATATATATATATATATATATATATATATATATATATATATATATATATATATATATAATTGTGTAGATACTGTTTAGAATTTATAAATTTATACCTTTTTTAATTTTTTAAAATATTTGTATTCAAACAGTAAAACTGTTTTTTATTATTTTCTATGATGAATTTTTTAAATAAAACCCAAAAAGTAAAACAATTTTATAATTAAAAAAGAACACGAATTCGAATTATATTAATTGAATCATCTTTCAATTTTTTTTTTCGGTTGGGCAGGCCAGTGAAACGCGAGGCCCATTCAAGTGCTCTCATAAAAGAAAAGTCGAATGGGCCGAATAGGAGTAGGCCCATTAGTGTCTGAGTTTCCCGCCAGATATATCTTTATCTTCCCGCCATTTCACTCGTACTCCTGCATTCCTCGGTTTCCCATTTCCCAAATTCAATTCTTCGTTCCACCTCACAGTTTTGGTCGCAAAGAAAATGATCCCACAACAAGAATCCGATTTCAATCTCAATCACCTCAAGCTATATTACGGTTCGTTACTTTCACTTCCCGTTTTTTTCTTTTCCTTTAATCTCCGTATAAAAGTATCATAATTTGTAATGTTTCGTACTGGGTTTGACCTCTCTTCAACGTTTTCTCTTCTCGTTTCCCAGGAAAGCTGTTTCCTTTTGCTGATTTATGCAGATGGGTGTCTTATGGCAACGGTAATATCGCCAAATGTTTGTTTCTGAAGAGTGTACATTCTTAATTCTAATATGTTTATAGTCCCACAAATAAATTGATATCCGTCGTTAATCTCTCTAAAAGAATTGTATAGTTTCTGTTCCCTGTTTATAGAAATATGTTAGACTTTGTTGTCTTTGTTCTTTTCTGAAATCCCTCTCTTTTTGCTCTTTCATTTGTGGAAATAGGAACACACATGGCGCATTTTGTTGTTTTCATAAATGGACATAGTGAACATCTCCTAATTTAGTGATTTAGGACACAATTAACTCTACTTTTAATTTATATTTTACGTTTTTGTGGGAATTATTTGTAGATGCGAAGCACCCTGGTTGTGATCAATCCTATATGGGGCGAAGAGAGTTTTCCTTCACTCTGGTGGATGATATTTATCTGCGGTTCCAATCTTTCAACAATGCCCATGAGCTCGAAAATTCAGTCAAAGAGAAGTCCCCTGTTAAGATAGATATTGGGCCTGTCTACTCTGTTGATGTAATATGCCCCCCTTCTCCAAACCCTCACTAGCTAGACTCCATTGTTATGCAACAAGTTCTTATAATTCATGCAGGAATTACAATAGTGTTTTTTTCTTCATGAATCCTTTTGTGATGATGAGATGTAGCTTTTATTCACTCACCTATTCTGTTCCTTGTGTGTTTTGTCTGGTTCAGCCTGCAAAAAGGTATGCCTATGCGCAGAGTGAAAACAATGTCTTTACCCCAGTTGAGAGGGAGTTAATTTTCGATATAGTAAGATTTTTTCTTTAAGTCTCCAAGTGAAGCCTTTAGCTATCGTGGCCTTCTTCACATTTGACACCTTTTCTTTTTTTTGGGTCTCTGTAGGATATGACAGACTATGATGATGTTAGATACTGCTGCTCAGGTGCTGATGTTTGTCTTGTTTGCTGGCCGTTAATGACTATAGCAATCAAAGTGATTGATACTGCCTTAAGAGGTACTAGTGTGCGTATTATATAGTGCAATTTTGCCATGTATATTCATTGCATTGAAATAATGAGATAGCAGTACATATCTTAACATAGAAAGACCATGGAGTGGGTGTAAATTACCAGGTGGAAATCCTACCAAATAACAAAAGTTTGCCTCCTAATCACCAGGTGACATTACTGGACGTGGTCATCCCTAAACATACTAGGTTTCTTTCTGGTGAAGCAGGAAGAGACATGATTTCTACTTAAAAATTTATGAGTGGTTGTAGTCAGGACTGTGTCTTGTACATTTCATTATTTCAACATCTTATTTACCTGACGTCTTTATTTATGGGGAATGTATGTCTTCGACAGTGCCTAATATACCTTGTTAGAGAAGTCTCGGTGCTTAAGTGAGTCACCCCGCGATATTTCGTATTATTGGATGTTAATTACACCGATTGCATGTTTTGAGGTTCATCAACCATCTCTTTTGTATTTGTTCTCATGCCACTTCTGATCTTTCATTGTGCTAATCTTCGTATCAAAGGTTGCGATTTTCGTTTCCCAGTTCTTTCTGTCCTTTGGGTTCAGATCTTCGTCGTTGTTCGAAAATAGTTAAAACTCCGAGGGATATAGAATATCCAACATGCATAAAATTTACGTACACTAGCTTTGTATGCTGCAACTTTCAGCCTATTTAGTTGTGATTGAACAAAATCAAGTGGGCGTTATTTGGGAGCGTGTGCTTTCTTAGTAACTTTTGCGTTGACTTTTGCTTTGGGGCTACTGTTTCAGATGACTTTGGTTTCAAGCACGTTCTCTGGGTGTACAGTGGACGCAGAGGTGTTCATTGCTGGGTCTGTGATGGGAAGGCAAGAAGGTGAGACACTAAACAATCAAAAGTTATCCTTTGTCTACTTGTGACCGTACACAGTCATAAATTCAAACACCACATTTTCTCATACAGGTTGTCTAATGAGCAGAGAGGTGCTATTGCTGACTATTTTCGTGTCTACAAGGTAAAGTATACTGATGACAAGTGGGTTTCAAATACATGTGGAAGTGTTTGTTGATTTCATATGCTGTCCAGGGCAATGAAAATAGTCATAAGAAGGTTTCTTTGACGGGTGCTGCCCTTCATCCTTTCTTGGCGTAAGTCTTAATGCGAATGATTAACTTTTCGAACCAGATCTCTTATTTCATATCCTAACCTGTATTTTATTATTCCAGGACATCATACACTAATGTTCTCAAAGACTATTTCGAGAAAAATCTGCTTACGGGACAAAATTTACTTGCCACTGAGGAGAGATATGAGAAAATTCTAAGCATGATTCCCGATGAATGTACTTTTTTTTCCGTCCTTCCTTCATATGAACCTTGTTACTTTATTTCCTGCCACTATCTTAGTCGATACACGGTTTACCTTTTGCAGCTATTGCTTCTGAACTTCGGGGGAGATGGCAAGATGGTAGGCGGTCTTCTAGTGCAAAAGAAGACATCAATGTTGTTCGATGGGAACAACTCAAACAGTTGCTGCAATCTGGAAAACATAAGGTATGTAAGATTCCTTTTAGGAAATGCAGTCTGCTCTCGGCAATATTTGTACGAACATTTTAAAAATCGAAAGAGCATGCATGGAACTCTTGAGCAATATTGGTCATGAAATTCTTGCTGTGACCTCCTACAGTTGCTACATGCTTCTTTTATTCATTGAAAACTGTTTGTAAATTGTATGCAATGATGCGGAATTTGCTGGAACAAGCATGATTTGTTGTTTCCATTTATTATTAATGTTTTCCTAATACTTTTTGAAGGCGCAAGGGCTGCGCCGATGTGTTGAAGAGATTGTGTTCTGCTTTACATATCCCAGGCTTGATATGGAGGTTTGTCGATCAACTGCTTCCCTTTTTTCCATGTCCTCTTTTTATCTTTCATATTAATACCATTTGTGTAGTCGAAGTGCCCAGCAATGTCTCTATATTACTAATAACACCTTTTTGTCTAATTTTAAGTTCAGATAGTTCATTAAGACTGTTTATGTTGTAGGTTTCTAAACATATGAATCATTTGCTTAAAGCACCATTCTGTGTACATCCTAAAACAGGTAAGTATCTAATATGTTTATGCACAATTTTTATTGACTTACTGAGTTGATTTTTTTATTTTTCGCTTGAGATTTTCACCGATGACATTATAATCATATGATTTTGCCTTCTGATTTTTAAAAATAAAAGTTCAACTATAAAGCTTTCTACCAGTATAAATTGTTTGATCGAATTCACTATATTTGATTGTTTAGCATTAAACGGTATTCTTCTTTGTTCTAGGTCGTGTTTGTGTACCAATTGATCCAAGTCGGTGCGACGAATTCGATCCTACTACAGTACCCACCCTTTCACAGGTAAACTTATTCTGCTATGATAATTTTCTTACCTGCATTGAAGCGAGGGGAAAACTTTCCACTGGCTCAGTTATTTGCGTAGTTTTCATGAGGGATGTTCCTATTTATTGCTTGACAGTATTTGGAACATGCATAGTGAAATTCGTTCCCTTTTCCAACACATTTTCATGTGGAAAAAGGAAATATCACCTTTTGACATGGCTAAAGTGGGGGTTTAAAGTATATGCCTGTATTCCACCATTGCATTTGTAATTTTGTACCATAAAAAAACTTCTGAACACTTTTTGTCTGAATCTTGCTTGATATTTTGAGCTGTATGCGACATTGCAGCTGATAGAAGAGCTTAATTATGAAAGCTCAAGATCTGATGTTGATGGTGGTAAGTTAATTATACTCGAACAATCAAATTTTCCTTTTTGTAAAATCTTCACATTGCCATCATCTTGGACTCTTCGAGTTCAGATTATGTACATTGATATGCTCCCTCTAATGCTAATTGCAACCTGGATTCCAATACAATTGAAAGTGGTTTAATAATACCTTGTTTGATGGCAGAATTGAATAGAACTTCGCTTGGAAATGCCATTACGCTCTTCAGATCGTCATTCTTACAGCCTTTACTAAAAGCCTGCAAGGTATATTTTCACCACTGCACTGAACTGCATTAATTTATCCTCAATACCATTATTATAGCCATTTGGATATCATTTGAAAGGAGTAATACGGGAATGCTTGAAACGCTGACTCATTTACTGTTTTTATTTATACATATTTTTTGGACATTACAACTCAAATTCATCAAAACATTTGTGTTGAAGCTGTTTATCTTAATAACTTGATACCGTATTATTACAGATTCGGCATTCAAGTGTACCTAGCATAACTATTTTAAATGATGAATATTGCAGGAAGAGATAGAAAATTCGTATAACTTAAAATTGCAGCAGTCAAAGAATTCCCTTGGTTGGTAGAGTCACGAATGCTTCATATTGGTTTGGTTAGATAGAGCTGTCTCGAGGTCACATCAATTGACACAATCAAAAGATGGAATGTTCATGGCACTGTTGAATTATCAAGAAGCATTTTAACTCTTATATTTTCATACAACTGCAACCGTTCTTCTGGTGAGAGAAAGGAATTAGCATGAGTGAGTGCCACTGAAATTATCTTTATAGAAATTCTGGTACATGACCATGCAAAGTGTTGTCATGACATTCCACTAAAAAATTATTGTAATTACTCACTGTGCTGAATCTGCTACATTATTTCACATTGCGTAGCAACTAAGGGAAAAAGTCGGCAGGCAGATGGCAATGTATCTCAGACATTTTAAATGATAGTTTTTCTTACCATTATTGTACTGAAATTGAAAGTTATGGTTTCATACAGCAATGTGTTGTACAATTTCAATTGACTGTGTCTGTTATTCTGAATGTAACTTGATAATATATTAAAAGGAAACTTTAGCTGGTTATAATTTACACAGGTCCAAACTACAACAATCTTGTTCAATTGTGAATGGCCAATAAAACGGTGATAATTAGTAAGAAGGGTTGTTCAATGATGATATTTGATTTGAATGCAGAATATGGAAAGGTAAGAAATGTAAGAAACCTTAAACTTACGTGAAGTTTGATTTGATGAATAAGAAGAAAAATAGAAGATAGAAATAGAGAGAGCAAGCACAGGTAGGTAGGTGCAACCGACAGTGAGAAGGTCCTACATCTGCTCTGCTCTTAATAGAATATTCTTGCTGCCTACTTATATCTCTACATGTATTCTTCTACTAAAATACGCCTACATGTATTTCCACGCCAAACTTAAAAGGTCAAATATGTCAATCCTTCATCATCCAAATTAGGTTTCTTTCTTTTTTAATCTGCAGCCACCTCTGTTGAGATTAATGTTTTTAGTGTATCATAAAATCTTTTACTAAAGAGCTGCTTTAAATTAAAATCTATTTAAATAATTTAAATGTTAATTAATATGGAATGAACTATAAACAACTTCAGAAATTATAAAACCTAATAAATAATCAATAAGTAATAAGGTATTGGGTGCCAAAATTCTTGTGTTTCATTATTGTGCCACGTCACAATCTTTCCTTTCTCCCTTTCCTTAAATTAATTTAAATAACCTGATGTTCTATTGTGTCAATATTTTATTGGCTAATAGAAGATTTTTGTTGTCATTGTTTACTATAACATTATTATTGAAGAAAATCCAAAGCAGTTTGCTTTTAAAAAATATTATGTATTTATTATAAAGAATTTTTAAATCCAAATCTCAGATTGATAAAGTCTGGTTTCTTGTTGTCTGAATAAAAAAACGCAACCTGGATTTATTAATACTATTTTACTGTTGTTGTTACGTCACCTTGCATAACCTCCAATCCATTGAACCCTGAATTATTAATATTATTGTTTTTTCTTTATTTTTTTTAGGCAATGTTGTCAAGAATGCGTTTTCAGTGTAGATAAAATGTCCATTTTGGAGGTTATGGACAACCTTTCATGCAACCTAACACCCAGGTTAGTAGATTCTTGTGATGTCTTTTTGTTACATTTTTTTTTAATTTATAAATCCAATAATCTGCAACGCCATATTTCTAGAATGATAATAAAGACTTTATCAATTAAAATAATTATATGTTTTATGAAGCCATATGTTGATGCATGACTCATGAATCCATATAGCGTGAGCGTGAAATATGCCTTACACGTGTCATGTAAGCATGCTCATGCTGTTCCCCACTTTAATATTTCTCAAATTTACACTAAATTAAAGTAAGAGAAAACACTAATGTATTCCATCACTAAATTTACTTCTTATGGAAGAGTGGAAACTACTGAATGTAAACTTTTAGTATTTTTAAATTGTATATTTTAATTTCAAAGATATACTATTCGTATTTATTTTTAACATGTATTTTAAATATGGAATGTGATCGTTCGGGAAATTAAAATATAAACCTTACTTTACAAAGTATTTGTTAAATGAAATTTTCAAAGATATTACACTAACGAGATCTTGAAGATGTTACTGATACATACTATTGAACATTAAGAAGTTGATTTATTGAATAGTAAATGTCTGAATTTGCAGTGGATATATCATTGTTTTGATTTTGAAAACGATTTACTCTGTGTGGTTAATTAGAATGTCTGGTATTGTTGTGGAAGTAAAGTAAGTGTAAAGGAAAAGAAAGGTTCAAGTTTATACCATATATTAATTTATTGCTAAATGTTCACTATTTGTGATGCATAGCTTTAGGATCAGAGGGAAAAGAAAAAAGGTTAAAGTTAATTAATGTATAAGACAACATTTTGATTGTGATTTTTTTATTATGTTCATGAATGTCTCGGGATCTGTCTAAAGAAAGTCTCATTCATATTTGACATGATTTATTCAATTATGTTTTGTTATTTGAGATGTCTGAGGTATGGATTCAGTGAAATGAAAGGCTGTATTTGAAATTACAAAAAGAATATATTTAAATTTAATAGTATGACTTAATTTTAAAATATATATTTTATTTTCTATTTTGAATAAAAGAAAATTGGTTTTATTTTTTTAATAGAATGACTAATTCATCTTATACAGAGTCAATTCAAAATAAAACCAACCTATTTGAAACTTTTATAATAAAGTAAAAGACTAGATTTAGGACACCAATCCAAAACCTCTCATTTAAAATAAGTTTTTTTTTTTAAATTATACCTAATTCACATATTAATATTGAATTTTAATCATACATTTTTGTGAGATTATTAATGCCATGGGTATTATTAACTATTTGGTGTCACTTTTAATATTATTAGTGTTATCATTATTTTGACGTTTATAGCTAATGATAACACGATAGTAAATATATGGCTAGACATATGTTTGTAATTTTGTTCTTAAGGAAATAACTGATAAATATAATATTAAACTAACATGACTAAATCAACGAGATACTTTCCCAATTAAAAATATCAAAATATTTATTATTATTATTATTATTATTATTTTTATTATTTTTATTATATTTATTATATGTACTTTTACTTTTACCATCGTATCATTTTTAATCTTGATTTAAGAATGATTATTATTTGTTCCGCGTGATTTTACATGAAGGAATTAGTAAAAAGGTAAACTTGAATCTTAAAATTGTACACAGATTTTAATCTAGTTATGGAATTTTAATAAATTAAAATAAAGCTTCTGAATTTTATTTATATTATTTATACTAACATAAAACACAGAGATCACATCTGTATTTTTAAAATATATCTGATATTATATTATTAGTAAGTGATGATATTATAATATTATTAAATTAATATATAAAATAAAATTATATTTATTAAAAATAAAGTAAAATATATCATAAAAAATATAAAATAACAATTGATAAAAAAATAAAAATAAATAATTTTATAAAAAATATATAAAATAATGATCAATTTTTAAAAAATTAATAAATAATTATATTTTAAAAAATAAAATTAAAATTTTGAAATATAAATACAAAATAGATATTATTATAATTATCTTTATATATTATTATAAATTTATCCCGTATTTCAACTAGATTCTTACACATCATCACTAAAATGATATTTAATTTATATACATTATTATTAAAATACAATTCAGTTCATATATTTAAGAATTACATTATATTTTAACAATAATAAGTAGAATCTGTTTAAAATGAAAGATAGATGTAAAAAAACTATTTTTTTGGAGACATTTTATTTATTTATTAATATTTAAGGATTACACAGACAAAATATACATTTTGAAAGAGCGAAAAGATTATTCAGCTCATAAATTGTTAAAAATATTTATGAAAATGAAAATTATGACATTTTAATATTTTGTAAGGTGACACGTGTTTGGCACATTCCCTATGCCATGTAAGTTGGAGAGGAGACAGACAGGTAATTCCAGAACAGTATCTGCCATCTTACTTCGTAACCAGGTTTTAGGAGCCTAAATTTACGAAACCACCCTCCACACTCTCTCTTAATACCAAATACGCCACTTCGGTATAATAAGAATCCATACCATATCCGTATCTCACAAGCGAATGCGAAGCAGAGAGAGAGAGAGAAGTGCTACCCTCTCATACAACTCAACAAACAACTCATTCCAACAACGAAGCCTTTCAAAATTTTCACTCTTTCTCCTTGTGTCGGTGTACTCCTCTTCCGGGCCACTCGTTTTAGCTTCTTCAAACGCGCTTTTTCTTGAAGAAGCTCTTCTGGGATCTGAGTGTGGGGTGAGAGAGAGAGAGAGAGAGATGGGTGAGTTTTGTCTCTGAGTTAGATCTACTTCGCTTCACGTGCCAGTTTGGTGTTGGAATTGGAGGTGGGGTTGTGTTTGGATTCTGTGTGGGTTGAAGGAGCTGGGGTAGGGAGGGTAAATGTGCTTCGGTTTTGTTTTATGTCAAAATTGAACCTTACCTTTCTATGTCTTTCCTATTGGTGGCTTAATTTGTAGTGCCTGTTGTCTCAGAATGCAGCAAGATCACAGAAAAAAGGTGGATTTCTTGTTTGCTTTCCTCATTATGCTTCACTCTTATTAGTTGCTTCACTAAAAAAATTGCTTTTTTCAACTCTTTCTCTGTCCCTCAATGAATGATGAGGGTGCCCTTTTTGTATCTAAGCAGAGTAATGAATGATGAAACTAAAATTTTGTCTCCTTCTCTGTTGGTGGCTTACTTCTCAGAATTCTAGATTACTTAAGTCTAGGCGTGGAAGTGAGGCTCTGCTGAGTTTCTTCCATGGGGGCTTGTTATGATGTTAGTTAGCTCTCAACTCATATTTAGTCCACCAGTGACATAATTTCTCTCCCCCACGCGATTTTTTGTTCACAAGGTCTTTATTTTTGGCACCATTTTTGTAGGGGTTTAATATGTTCATGAATTTTGCGAGGTTCTTCTTTTTACTTGTTAGATTGCATTCCTGGGGTTGATCTTCCATCTCAATCAACCCACCCTTTTTCTTTTCTTTGTTTATACGTCTTCTGAGATGTGTTTTGCACGCTTTAGGTACGTTGTACGATATTGACTCTCCCAAATAAACGTTGGTGAATGACAACAAATGGTGAGTTGGGGAAGAGAAAAGTTATAGTATAGGAATTGTGATGTGTTTATGGTTTTAATCGCTATATTTTCTCCTTTTGGCTGGCGAAAGCTGGGGACGGGGAGTGAGGCCGTTTATGGTGACAATGTGTTTCTTTATCTTTATTGTTTGTTATTTTGCTTGTGTTAGTCCAATCTATGTTGCTGATGTGACCAGATTACTGAAAATATAGTTTCTAATCCGAGTCTATGATTCTTCAATGCCGAGTTAGTTCCATAATGTAAATAATATGGCACACGCAATTTTTTTTTTTGTTTAATGTGTAATGAGCTTATGTATGGATCATGGATTCTGAGATATAGCAAAGAATGTTTATTTATTATTTTAATTTCAATTTATGTACTTTGAAAACTTGTTTCCGATTTGTTGCTTTAGCTTGATTTATTAACGTTTGTAGATGACCAAATTTGGGCATGCCTGATTTTCCTATTTGGATTACTTTTATATCTTTGCAACAGGGTTCGATGGAGATGGAATTTTTCTCCGATTATGGCGATGCCAACAGGTACAAAATTCAAGAGGTCATTGGGAAAGGGAGTTATGGTGTTGTTTGTTCAGCTATAGACACTCATACTGGCGAGAAAGTAGCAATTAAAAAGATACATGATATCTTCGAGCATGTATCTGATACTGCTCGTATTCTCCGTGAGATAAAGTTGCTTAGACTTCTTCGACATCCTGATATTGTTGAAATTAAGCATGTTATGTTGCCACCTTCGAGGAGGGACTTTAAGGATATTTATGTCGTTTTTGAGCTAATGGAGTCTGATCTGCATCAAGTCATTAAAGCCAATGATGACTTAACAAAAGAGCACTATCAATTTTTTCTTTACCAGTTACTTCGAGCACTGAAGTATATTCACACTGGTATTCTTCAATATCTACTAGTTACTTCTTCATCAATATCTTATTTGAATGCACATTGTGTTGCTAATAATAGCTATATATACCTTGTTTTCAGCACTTGAATGAAATGTAATTGAAATTGCATCATTCCATTGCATTTCTCTTTACAAAGATGTCAGCATTATGTATATCAGTTTTTTTTTGTCTATTGTTGCTGACTTTTTGTTTTTACCACGTGGCTGGATTTCCTTAAACTTATACGATTTGACCAGAATGTTTTATTAATTCATTTTCCTTTTTTATATTTTACTCTGTGTATTAATCAACTTAAGTTTGCTGACTTCAATGCCAGAATTATTGCTCATCTAATATTTGTCAACAAACATTGCAGCAAATGTCTATCATCGAGACTTGAAGCCAAAGAATATATTAGCCAATGCAAACTGTAAACTTAAAATATGTGATTTTGGGTTAGCCAGAGTTGCTTTTAGTGACACGCCAACAACTGTATTTTGGACGGTATTCCATGATAAAATTTCCTGTTTGTTTCATACCAATTTTACAGCTTTGCTAGAGAACAGATAGCTGATGTTTTCTTGCTTACTTAATATATTATTTCTATAGGATTATGTTGCTACACGGTGGTATAGAGCACCGGAGCTATGTGGATCCTTTTACTCGAGGGTATGACTTTTTCACGATTCTTTTGAATATCATATAAAAGAAGAGAACCAAATTCTGCATAGTCTTGAATCTCCACACCCTAATTCATGCTCAATAGTTTTGTGTAGAAATTTCATATCAACACATGATACATGCTTTCTGTTATGTTCTTTCCCCTCAATAGCTAAAAGTAAGACCCAAGACCAATCTGTTATTTATTATTAATTATTAATCCACTGGTTTCTAGTTTCTGTTAGTTTTGTGTCTTCTGGTGGGTTAACGCTAAGGTATTGAATGCAGTATACTCCAGCAATTGATATTTGGAGTATAGGTTGCATCTTTGCTGAAGTATTGATAGGAAAGCCTCTTTTTCCTGGAAAAAATGTTGTGCATCAGTTGGATCTGATGACAGATCTGCTTGGTACGCCCTCGCTTGATACGATATCCCGGGTAATTGTTTTTTCTCTGTAGAGGGAAACTGTCAGCATTTGCTTAACTTAATTTTACCAACATCATCGTTGTTTTGGTGACAATTTTGAATCTTTGTGTTGCATGCAGGTACGCAATGATAAGGCAAGGAGATACCTGACTAGTATGAGGAAAAAACAGCCTATACCATTTGCACAAAAATTTCCTAATGCAGATCCTTTAGCACTACGACTACTTGAAAAGTTGCTCGCCTTTGATCCGAAAGACCGGCCTACTGCTGAAGAGGTTTGTTATATTGTTCTCTATGCTTTGTTTGTGTGTTGAAAGATTATTGTAATTACATAAGTAACTATTTCTGGAGCTTATGCTTTTACTTTTGGGGTTTGGACAAATAGAAATGTGTGACTTTCTTGGTAAAGAATTTTGAAGGATTTGGCATTTTCAGGCATTAGCTGATCCTTACTTCAAGGGACTTGCGAAAGTTGAGAGGGAACCATCATGCCAGCCTATTACAAAAATGGAGTTTGAATTCGAAAGGAGAAGAGTCACAAAGGAAGAAATTGGAGAGTTAATTTTTCGTGAGATTCTAGAGTATCATCCTCAACTATTGAAAGACTACATAAATGGAACAGAGAGAACTAATTTTCTTTACCCAAGGTTTTTATTTTTTGTTTTCGGTCCATTCTTCAACTGGTTATCCTTTTTTCCTTAGTATATCTATTATTCTTCTCCTTACCTTAATTGGTGCTTATTCTTCACAGTGCTGTTGATCAATTCAAGAAGCAATTTGCTCATCTTGAGGAAACTAGTGGCAAAAGTAGTCCAGTTCTGCCACCTGAAAGAAAGCATGTATCACTTCCCAGGTAATTCGTTAATGTAGTAACTCATTGGATTTTAGTTGTCACTTATTATTATCATGCGTTGTTGGCAAAAAGCTCTTTTGATTATATTATATCTAACACAGGATTGAATATTCTATTATGATTGTTGAGTACACTAATGACTATATGAGATGATGCTTAAGAAAATTATGTTATCTGTAAATAGGAACTGACACATACAGACAAATGTTTTTGATGCGATAACAGTTCTAGTTTTATCTTCCATGTGCATAGATGCTACCACTGTTTAAAACTTGACTGGTCAAGGTATTAAATAATAATTTAATAAATGCATAAAATATATTAAAGAAACATGATATCTTAATTTTGTAAGGCTAAAAGCTAAAGCTGAAACGCTGTTTTATAGATTATTGACATTTGACACACGCAAAAAAAGTGCAAATCAAATATAATACTTGTGTCTAAATTTCAACATTACACAACAATGTCTACTAACAACAGTATCAATTTTACATTTATAATTAAAAAATGATAATTAGTATTTTAAGTTTTCTTTATGTCATTTTTCTAAGAAGTAAGAAAAGGTGTCTGTTAAGTATTTTTTATAGGTTCACTAGGAACTGATTTTTGGCTTTTTTTCATTGATTTTCTTGTTCATTGACTGATTTGTCTTATGGTTATGGCTGATTTAGTGGTATATTTGGACTGGACGCAAGAACGATTTACTGATTTTTCAATTAAATCGGTGAATTTGGTGTTGGTTTTAGATCATATAAAATTACTATACATTTTTCTATGATGCATTAATGTAAGATGTGGTTGACTATATGGATGATGAAGTGACGTGCACGACTTGCAAATGCACTGAGTTATTTCAAACCTGTTATAGATATTTATCTGAGCCATAATTTCATTGTCATTAATGGGAAGCTTAATTAGATTACATAACACTAAAATTTTTCTTGTTTGATTTCCTTATTTTCTTTTTGGAATTACTGACAGGTCAACAATTATACATTCAAATATAGTACCCACAAAAGAGCAATCAAATATTGCTTCCAGCAAAATCAGGCAAACAACTGAGGAACACAGCAATAATTCGAGGGATACAGAAAACCCTGCGCCAAGGTCCATTCAGGGTCTGCAAAAATTTTCACATGGTATGTCATTGTTATCATTTATCATCATCGTGCTTTGTCAGGTTTATGAGCATTGTCAGTAATCAACTAGCAAACATTCTTGTTTTCAGCAAAACCTGGTAAAGTTGTTGGGCCGGTTATTCCATACGAGTATGCAAGTGTTGTCAAGGGTTCATATGAGCCCAGGACATTTATGAGAGCTTCTGTTCCTCCTTCTCAACCTACTCCCCCGACAAATCATTATCAAAGATTAACCTCTGGGAAACAAGAAAGGTCAGCAACAGAAGCTGAGAAGTGTGTGTCTTTACAATCAAAACTTGCACAGCAATGTTGTGTGAATGGCCAAATAGCACCAGAAACAGCTATAAATATTGATTCCAACCCTTTTTTCATGACACGAGCAGGAGTGAACAAGATAGAGCAGGATGACCGAATAGCCATTGACACAAAGTTGCTGCAATCAAAAGCTCATCAATATGGTGGGATTAGTACAACTGCTCATAGAAAGGTTGGACCAGTACAATATGGTATTACAAGGTTGTTCTAGAAGAATGTTGGCTTGTGAATAGTTTGGCCACGTGGAGCAATCCTTGTCGAGCACAAGAGAAGTTTCTTTACAGTGGAGAAGTAGTAGTCTCTGGTGGTGGTGCTTTGTGTAAGATGATTACATGAGTTAGTGCTACTTTCCCAGAAAGAAAGAACCAGCTTTCTCTTGTCAAACCTTGTAAAACCTTGTAAACATTTTAGTTATCAATAAACTGAACAACCGAAATTGAGTTCTATCTTGTAATTCAATCCACACAACCCTTTCCCTACATATTTTTCCTTTTTAAATTTCCTGCAATGACTATTTTGCAAATGGACATAAATAAATAAATAAATCAGACTGGTACATGTACTTGTAAAGATGTTAAAATTGCTACTTGTTTTATGCGTGTTATGCTCACGGGATATAAAGGAGATTCATTGTTTAACCATAGTGGTTTAATCCCCTTTGGCCATTATAAAAACATATTCCTCACAACTTTCTTAAACAACTGGATTCCATTTAAAACATTATCAATGGCTCAAATTCTATTGAATTTTTCTCACCTACTCATAATAACTATTCATCCTTGAAAGTAGGTTTGGTGTTTGCATGATTTGCTTCTATTTTTGTTTTTTGTGTTACTAAAAGAAACAGACATTTCTTTATTTTATTGAAAGAGAAATACCCGTAACATACCCTTTTTAAGATGTAACTACGGATCATATGGTTCAGATTAAAATGCCAAGTGATTTTAGATCAATGGTTCAGATTACTCTTCACATTTTGAATAAACTTTATTTAGAAAAATTTAGTTGAATTATGGATAGGTGGTGATCCAAGTAAATTAAGTAATAATTTTTGGTCAGAAAAATGTGAAAAGAGTATGTTTTGCTACCACTGGTGTTTATTGAAATGGAACCCCTCAAACAAATAGTTTTAGCATTTGATTGAATGCGACATCACTGTATTTCATACGATTTTGAAAATATGAACAAACATGTGGCCACCTTTAGCCTCCTGGAGCCACATTGCGCTTCCATGTGGAGGAAGTTACTGCAGCTACCTTTTGGAAGCTCTATCTATTAGGTACCTACACAGGATAAGATTAACTTTATGTGGAGGCTAGCTTTCAGAATGTACATCCACTTATAACTCTTCTTTTTTTTTTCTTCTTCTTACTTCAGAATAGTTAAATTGGTAACGGTGGAAAGTGTGATGCAAAGAGACTTGTGACTAGTTACTATCCTATCACAAAACCTGGTGCATCACTCCTGTCACAGTAATGTTGCATTGCATGGCTCTGAAATGTAAAAACATTTTGTTGGTTGATTTACATTAATCATTCATTTAAGTGATGGATTAAAAGCATTGGACAAGAATGTCCTAGAAAATGAGGTAAATTTGAATTTGAAACAGAGAGTTGAGATAATGCATTTGAATGATTTGGTCGCTTGTTTATTGTTTGGCATTTACTGCATATGCAACTGCAAACAAGGCGGGGCTCACCAATAAAAGTCTGAGTCAGTTCATGTGCTGACCATTAAGTTATAAACAGGTTGAGAAAATCCTCATTCCTCCCTCCCTCCATGAATATTCCTCACCAGCTGCAAGCATTTATTTTCCTTTTTCTAAACCTCATTGCTCATATTGTTGCAATAAGTTTTTGCTCCACTGCCATCTTCCTTCATTCACCTACACACCCTAAAATGGATGACAAAACTTCCCTTTTTCTTGTTACAACCTTTTGTGGTGCCATGCCTGCCTAGTCACTCCTATTCACAGAATTTTCTTTAACTAAAGATGTTTAATTCACTATTTGGCTATCATCATTCACTCACACCTAAGTAAACAAAAAACAAAGATATATACATTCACCAAACCAAGCTGTACACACCAGATGTATGCATTAACGGGTCACAGAAACTATTAAAATGAAATTCTGATTCTGATATGAAAATAACAGCAAAGGAATTATGTACAAGTTTTTTTGCTCATAAGTTGAATGTGGTTAATATTTGTAATTACAATGTTTTACCAGTGTGGTGATTAGGTTGTAGGGGGAATAATGGAAAGATGTCTATAGGTAGCCCTAGAGGCCTACCATGTGAGAGTTTCGTTTGTTTGCACAGTAAGATGATTTTGAAGATGGTAATGTGTCCAAAAGAAGAGTGAGGAGGATGAATAAATAACCGGGAAACAGGGTCTGATGATGCAAATGGTGAACAGAAACAAAACTCAGGTAGGATGTCCACACATGTTTTTGCAGATAGATTAGATGTATGATATTGAATTACAATAGCTCTCTCATCAATGATATACATGCCAAGACCCTTTGTAACAATTTCATTGAAATTTCGTACAAGAAATGGTGGTACGGACCCCCATTACCTTACCACCCGGAAGCAAAAAAGAAAAATAATGAAGGATTGAAAAAATTGTGTGGCATTAAATAAAAAGAGTAGTGTAGTGTGTGAATGTGACAAGAACAGAGGGATCCGAGTGGGTCTGAGCACATGGAGTCCCATATGCCCAACACAACCAAATCTCTCATACAATCCCAATGACCCAATCCGCCGATTGGTTTCCTTCTTGGAAACACCACCACCTCCCCTCTCTGATTCTCCACCACACTCTCACAGGGCCACACCATCCATCACTAATTACGGAACCCTCACTAAAGCTGCAACACCAATCACCACCATATTAACAAACACTTACACATACATGCATCAATCATCTCATCTCATCTCATTTTTTCTTTTCTTTTCACTCTCTCCCAATCAAAGTTACAACACCACTCACTCACTAACCAATGTGTCTAAAGCTTTTAATCCACCACTACTACTACTAACTACTACCCTTTGTGTTAAAATAATCGAATGTAATTGCAAACATTAAAAAGCTACTGTCTTCAAAATCTGTAATCTTTTTCTCTCTCTCTCTGTAAATTACTTTCTCACAAACATTACCCACCAGCTTTCAGCACCGTTCACTTTTTTTTTTCTTTGTTTTCTTTATCCTTCACTCACCATCAAATAATGGTTTTTTTTTTTTGGCTTGTACATCATATGATGACTCAATTTTTATCTGTGTTCTGACTGTCAAATTTACCATCTGGGCAACTTTGTTTATGAGAAAGAAAAACAAAAAACTGTCATTCAAGGCAGTTGATAGATTTCCTTCAGATTACTGATATTTTTATACAGGCATTTATTGTTATGGATGCGACATAATCAATCATTTAATAAAATACTGTGGCGATGTTCAATTAACTTGTTTATGCAGAGAACCAAGTTGTCCTGAATTAGCTAAGCAGAGTGTTTGATTTCCCTCAAATGACAAGTTGTTAGTTTAATATGGGTTGGGATTGATATGATTGTAGCATTTTGCATGATTAATTTGGCCTAAAAGGGTTAGAAGGGGGTTTTGTGGGGCTCAAGGTGGGGTCACCGGAAAGAAAACACGTGGCAGTCATGCGAAGGGTGGTGATGCAGATCATATGGCATATGAAAGAGAAGAGAAGAGAGTGGAGAGGCACATGGGTGGGTGTTAGGTTCAAGGAATTCATGTGAGCACATGTGCTTTCTTCCCTTTGTTTTGTGTCCTGTGGGACCATTTTTTATGCTCTCACATCTCCACTCCTCAACGGGGTTGCATTTTCAGTCACACTTGTAAACTTTATACTTTCACCTTTACCTCATTTCAATCTTACTAGCTAAGAATCCTCACTTTCCCATCCCAACACACACTTCATAGACTATTACCATCATGCATGTGTTTAACATGTTATAATCAACCATAAATATCTCATCTTTTCTGCTAAAATATGCCATTTCCCATTATCTTCTCACACAGACACACCCCCTCTGTGATCCTTGGAAGAAAACAGTGAGCAATGAAGATGTAAAACACAATGGTAAAAAATGAAAATGTGGTTGCTTACTGCATGAAAGAGGAGGTGAAAAATTGATGAGGTGGAAGAGGGTGTTGGTGTGGAGCGTGAAGGCCACCTCATGCCCCAATCCAAAACTTGGGGGCTTCTTCTTCTTGTGTTGTGAGGCCAAAACCAGTGGGGCCAGCTTCGTTGGCATTGACATTTCTAGAGCTCAACAATAATTTAACATCTTCCTCCCTCCCACCCTCCCTTGTTTGCAGCCACCACAAGACAACCTCACCTCTCATATAACTCCCTCACACATTAATCTCTCTTCTCTTCTTCTCTCTCTCTCTCTCTCTGAACCCTCTTACACACACATCACATTACTACTGCTACTGTCACTACCACTGCTACTACTTCTACATGTCATCATCATCCATGGAACAAGAAGATAACACCCCAAAGCACACTATCATACCCACATTCCTCAGAAAACCCTCAGACGACCAGGCCAGCTCCGCCGTCTCCTCTCACAAGTCTTTGCATGTTTTCCGCCACAGCAGGAGGCGGTGTAGGAAGGAACTCACTGCGAAAGAGCCTGCCAAGGAAGGTGATGAAGACGAGGAGAAAGAAAAGGAAGAAGACGAAGATGGTGACGGTGATGACAGAGAAGAGATAGAGAGGAAGATTCATGCATTGCAGAGGATTGTGCCTGGTGGGGAGTCGTTAGGGGTGGACAAACTGTTTGATGAAACCGCTGGCTATATTCTGGCCTTGCAGTACCAAGTGAAAGCCTTGAGGGCTCTCACTGGTTTCTTTGAGAAGTTGGAGAAGGAGAAGACAAAGTTTGGAGGTTGATATATATCATCATCAAAATGAATCAATGAATGAATGAATCAATAATCCATGGTGATGAAGCTGCTGCATGATGGATTATGGAAGCAACAGTACCAGCACCAGCAGCAACCTAGGTTAGGTTCTTTTGGTTTTTCCCACAGACCCATTAGTTAGATATTTTTTCTTTTCTTTTTTTTTACTTTTAATTTTTCTGTTCTTGGCTGTACTTTTGGAGGTTGGGATCAAGGAAAATGTCTCCCATGTTCTTAGATTTTCATTTTTTTATTTTTTTATTTTGAAGTTCTCAGTTTCTCACTGTGTTCTTTTGATGATGACTTTATATTATCTCTCTCTCTCTATATATATATATATATCCTGAAAGTTGATAATGTTACGCCGCAGATTAGTGTTAGAGAATTGATTTTGGGGAAGTGTTGTAGGAATCTTAAGGTGTTGGATGATGATGATGATGATCTGGGGCGAAGGTAGAGTGGGTGGAAGTGTATGACATTATGGTGTGTCTGTGGTGGATGTACGTGGGCTATGTGTGACAGGTTTTTTTTGTTCATCTTGGTCCAGTGGGCCACCCCTATTTGGTCTTAAAATCTGGATGAGATCAGAGGTTTTTAAAGTAACATGGCACATACACATGTTGGCATTGGTCACTTTCTCTTGTGAAAACTTTGGTTTGGGGATTTTGGAATAGGGTTGTTTGACTTTTTTGGCAGTTAGCCATTACTACCACAATAACTTACACTTACAATGCGGTATACACAAAAAAGAGACCACCCCACTTGAATTCAATGCCTTATAAATTTCACATGCCTTCCTTTCTCATCCCATGATTTAAGCTAAAAGCAACCACCCATCATGGATCACTCTTAACTCTCTTAATTCTTTCCTTTCCTTCCATGTTTCAAACCAAGAAACCTTTTTCCGGCAACAGGATTTCAACACAATCATTGTTTCCTTAAATTTAAGAATGTGGTGTCGTATGAAAGAAAAACAAGTTGAAATTGAGGTGCTGATAAGAATGAGATAAAACCAAGGTGTGTTCTGGTCTGAGACTACAGTTACAGGCACTTGCACTGCAATCTGTGTACTGTTTTGGAGATCCAACACAACACTCCTCATCTGCATCCTCCAATTGCCAACTTCCTGGAGCAGTCACAATCACAGTCACAGCCACCACAATTTTTTGGAGAATCATCAAATTCAAAACCCTTATTGGGCATGTGCCATCCTGCACAACTATAATGTGTATCCATCACCACACACAAATCACCTTAATTCAACCTTAACTGATTATCCATGAAGAAGGAACAGAACATGCCAGTTTATCTCATCTATTTCGATAAACTTTTGATGAAGCCACGTGATTTAAGTGATTTTAAAATATTAAAAATATAAAAATATAAAAATAAAAGATTACTTAAAAAATAAAATTAAAATTATAAAAAAAATTATTAAAATTTAGTAGTCAAAAAATTATTTTTTATATATAAATAACAAAAGAACATATTTATATATATATAAAATGAAGATTGTTTCATGTACGAAATTATAGTATGTCACTTCATCCACCGGAATAAATTTTCATAATTATGGACTGAAAATATATTGATTAAGTATAGTTTTATGACAAATTATTTTATTTGAGTAAGAAATTAAAATTTCATAATTTTGTTATAGTAATTGAATTACTTAGAATTAGGACATTAAATTATGACTCAAAAAATTAAGAATTTAAAATTCTTTATATTATGAAATTTATGTTTTTTTTATTCTTATTTTCTTCTTGGTTCAATTTTGATTTGGGTTTCTTCAACTTAATTAAGATTAAAAGATTTTTCATAATTATTAGTTTTGATTATTCATGTTGATTAGTTTTTTCTTTTAATATTGATAGAAGTTATTTTATAATTTAAATTAGTATTTTGTTTTAAATCTATGTTATTTCTTGTTTCGTATTAGTTAGGGTTTTCTCCATCAATGTTGCGAATTGTGCACATGTGAATTGAATTTTTTTAATTAATGTTTGTTGGTAATTGTCTTATTATCATGTACACATGTGTTACTTTTTTTATCAATAGTTTACTATAATTTCTTTTGTTAATACTAACTAGGAAAACTCACACACGATATGAACTATAATTTTTTTTTCCAAAGTTAATTGGGAAATTTTTTAACCTTTCGAGAAAAAGTTTTACAAATATGAGTCAAAATTTTCTTTGACAAACTTTGACCGAAAATTAACATCATGGCATGATTGACAGAAAAATAAATTAACAATTATTTGATATTTAAATAATATTTTTACATTTGGTAGTAACTAAAACAATTTATACTCAAATTAAAAAAAAATTACATTATTAAAAATATATTTAATTTTTTTAAATAAGATCAATATATATATATATATATATAAAATTGTAAAATTTCCCATCTTAGAATTTGATTTTCATGTCTTCTAAGTATAAACAAAAATATTGTTTCAAAGTAAGTATGACTTTTAATATAATTATAAAAAAAAAAAATCTAACTTATCAACTATATATAATTTGGGATTGAATGGATGTTTAAATGGTACTGAAACTATTATCCCTCATTTCTAATAAAAAATTATATAATTCCACTTATCTTAAAAATGTTTTTCCTTACAGAACTTATCTTTAAAAAAATGATTAACTATCTAACTAAAGCAATTACAACTATAATAGCTTTGCCGAATTAAACAATAACAGCTTTCAAAATTAAAATAAAAAATAGGCATTAGCCTGAACATAGAAAAGGGAAAAAAATAAATAAATTTGTGGACAAGTATTTTCGTGGGATGAACAAGCTTTTGTTGAATTTTACTCATTGAAACTGTTTTTACGTAAAACAAAATCAGCACACTATACGATAAAATTAAGCATTACGTTAGTTACGTTTGTTTCTTAAACGTGAAATTAACAGGTAAGAAAGTAATAATTAAAACAAAAAATGGTGGTATTTAAGAAAAATAATTGACGGCACCGTTTTAACAGAAATGATGGAGATTTAGATTAAAAAGCAAAGCAAATAAATTTAAAAAATACGCAATAGACACGTTGGATAACTTGGGCCTCTTGGGCTGGAATGAAATAGATGAAGAATTAAAGGACTGAGAAGATTACTATTGCCACCCCACAACACTATTTAAATATCCCGTTTTAAAATGATGAATAATACCATGTTTCTACCATTTATTGAAGACAATGGTGAATACTATGTTTCTACCATTAATAAAATGATTAATATTGACACAAATTTTTTAAAAAAATATTTTGCAATTAATTAAAATGTGTCAAAAAAAATATAGAACAATGTAAATTATATTTTTACATGTGAAAACACAAGTTGTAGGCGCTTGTATGTCTACTTTTTTTTTTTCAGACAGTAAAAAAATAATTAAAAAACTTGATGTTATAATAATTTAAAAAGAAAATTACTAAAATTTATATTAAAATTTAAAATATATTAATATAGAAAACAAGAATAAAAAATTATTTTTATGAATTTTTACAATTTACAATTGACATATCACAATATTACTAATTTTGGTAATTTTTATATCGATAGTATAAACGATAAAATTAAACGTGTTTATTAGAGCAATTTAAAATGTTGTTGTGGCAATATATTATATTTTTCTTCTTTTTCAACTGACTACAAGTTACGATCATTTGGTTTTCGTGAGTATGTTATTTTTAGTTTTATCTATTGATCGATATATGACATGATATTTCAAACTATATTTAGAATTTATTCAAAATATGAAATTAATTGAAGAAAATAGAGAGTAAGAAAGACATACACATTTTTATGTTTTTTTAATAAATTTTCAATAAATATTTTTTTTTGTAAGAAAAAGTTTATTGTTATATCGATGCAATTTGACATGCTGGCACCCGGAAGAACGGGGAATACAACCTAAAATCTGAACCGTTGGTTGATGATGCTGATCTCTCACTTTCTGTGTTATTCTGCTTTTTCTATCAGAAAAGGTGAAAAGAAAATGGTAAAGTTAAAGATATTTTTCACATACACCATTCAAAACCCTAGTCACATACCCTTCAGTAAACACAAACCTCTTCTTTCCCTTGTCACTTTCCCGGAAACTCATCTCCATTTTTCCTGGAAAATTCATCTTCCGTTCTCGCTGACACCACTGCAGACTCTCCAAACGCCTTCACTCACTCTGTACTGTCCTTAACACACCGCAAACAATATATTTATGTATTTATATATTCTTAATTTTGTTTACTTGCTTGTATAATTCGATGTACGGATCGTTCATCAAGTTACTTCGAGTTTTTCTTTTTACAGTTTATTTTTCATTATTTTTCTAATTATCGGCAACAAACAGCGTGGTTCATTATCGATTTCGATTTCTGGCTTACTTGGTTAATTAACTGACCGCGTGCTATTTTTCTTTGTTTGGCAGAATCAGCCATGGCGGATGACGGTGTTGCCAACGGCGGTGTAGATGATCAGTACGGTGAGGAATCGGCGACGAAGATCGCGGTGTTGCAACGCGAGCGCGATGAATTGGTGAACGAGAACGCCGCGAGGAAGGAGGAGATCAAGAAGCTGACGGCGGAGCTCGACAGTTTGCGAAGAGACGGCGAGGTGAATGTCGAGAAGATCGAGGAGATGCAGCGAGAGGTGGCGCAGACGCGAGACGCGGCGAAGGCGGCCGAGGTTATCGCAGCGAGGGCGGCGGACCTGGAGACGGACGTGGCGAGGCTACAGCACGATATGATATCGGAGATGGCTGGTGCGGAGGAGGCGAGGGCGGATGCTGCCGAATTGAGGAAGGTTTTAGGAGAGAAGGAGTCGAGGGTTGAGTCTCTGGAGAAGGAACTGACAGCTTTGAAGAAGGTGAAGGCAGAGGGTGAGGTTAGGGTTAGGGATTTGGAGAGGAGGATTGGAGTTCTGGAAACCAAGGAAATTGAGGAAAGGAACAAGAGGATAAGGTTCGAGGAGGAGATGAGAGATAAGGTTGATGAAAAGGAGAAGGAGATCAATGGTTTCAAGCAGAAGTTGGTTGAATTGGAGAAGGTTACTGCTGAAAAAAAATCTGAGTTGGAGGAGTCGGTGAAGCAGAAATTGAGGTTGGAGGAGGCACTTAGAGAATCTGAGGAGAAAGTAGCGGCTTTGGAATCAAGTATTCTTCAATTGCGTGAAGAAGCAAAGGAAGCTGAAAGGGTGATTTTATCGCTGAATGAGAAGGCGGTTGAGACTGTTGAGAATATTGATAGAGGTGTAAATGGCATACACGGTGAAGGGAAAGGGTTGAAGTTGCAGTGGCCGGTGGTGGCAGCAGGGTCTACAGGAGCTGTTGTTGCGGCGGCTGCCGTAATCTATGTCTGCTATGGGAAACGGAGGTGATTTCACATGACCAATCATCGATTGGAAGAGGAGGTTGTAGAGGTTAGATTTACCAGCTCTTTAGTCACAGATATGCTGCAATTTTGTTTGTCATAAAATAACGCTTCTTCGCTGGCTTTTATTTTTGAAGCCTGTGAAATTTTCATGTATGTTGAAGTTGGCATACTTGTTTGGTTGTTAGTTTCCTATTACGAGGATCGAACCACTGTGTGTTGCATTTAATAAATAGGTTTCAAAATTGAGATTAGATGTTTCTTTGTGTTTAGTTTCACCTTATTTGTTTGGAGGATAGGCATTCGGCAGTGCTGTCAGTTTAAGGCAGCACTCTGCAGTTTCTGAAGTTGATTTCTCTGCAATTTGTCTTTGAATGTAGAACCCACCTGGTGAATCATATGATCTTTTAGGATTAAATGATAACACTGATCTGATACTGCCGATGCTGAATGGCCTTTTTGTCTTGCTTGGTGTCATTTTGGTTCATTTGTGGTGACTGTCTTCCGAAGCAGACTTTGGATTCAGTTGAAAGTTTTTTTCAGAAGTAGTTGGCTTGTTTGGGGTACGAAAGCGTTGGTTTGCATTGCTCCCTTTTTAATCCACTTAAAATTTTCTGTTAAGTTGAATAGTACCATCAAACATTTTGCTTAAAGTTAAAGAGACACAATAGTCTATTTTGTTAGTTTTAATGTATGTGGGATCTTCGTTAAATAATATGATATTTATATTCTAATTTGAAGTTCTTAGGAGGCCGAATTCTGTGTCTGTAAGTAAACATGTTATCTATCTTTTAATTTGATTCTGATGTGTAAGATTCCATACCCTAGACAACTGCACCATAATCAATAGAATGAATCGCTAGTTTTTAGGACTCTTAAGTGGCACTAAATAGTTATTTTACCAAAAGGAATGAAAACGGTAAAATAGGTTCTGTAAATTGCATGATAAGTAGAATGATGATTTTCCGTTTTGAATTCGTGAGTGTGTGGTAAGCAAAAGCGTTGTAGGTTAGGTAGTATCCGCCTTTAATTTTTGGGCCCAGTACCAGGCTAGGATAAATCTTATCACTAAGACCACCTTTCACACTGCATTGCGTTTAGGTGGCTGAAAATAGATACAGAAAAATAGAGGAACAAACATGAAAATATTCTTTTATACTTCTTTTTATTTGATGGCAAAACTGAAAGGAGAGGGATTTTTTTATCCCTTTCACAGATAATATGTGGGAATTCAATTTTAAACATTTTGTTAGTTTTTTTAAATTTATTATTTTAAATTCTATCATTTACTCAACCTGAGTAGTATAACGTATTTTCTTCACTTTTTAACTGACTTTTATTTATCTGAAAAAGTGTTATCACTAACAAAATACTAGCTATTTTTTATTGGACCATCAATTTTACATGGTCCCACCCAAAGTAAATTATTAACGTAGACATGGAGCTTTTGAACAATATTTGTGTAATTTAGTTTTAAATTACTAAATTAGTGCAATTTGAAAATTTTATTGAGATGGTATAAAACCCCATTATAATTATCAAGCTCTTCTTTTTTACTTTAGAATTAGTTAGTTGACCTATGCACTTGCAATAGTCTTTACACATGTATCCACATGATTTGTACATATTAAAATTGTTAAAAAACAATGCTAGCAGTGCATTTTTCAACACTCATTTTTATTATTGATTAAGCTTTATTAAAAGTTTAAAATTATAAAAATTTATTACCGAAAGTTAAGATGGATTACTTTGATAAATAGTCAATTGAAAAATTACAATTATCCATTAATTATTCGAGTCTAATTTTTAAAATGTTCAACCAAATATGTTTGTGAATCAACTAAAGCTTAAACTTGCGATGGCATGTTAAAATTAATTTGATTAGATTTGCGTTTAGTATTAGTTAATAGGTTATAAATATTTATTTAGTGATTATAAAAACGCAATTACGTAAAATGTTTAATATGTCACTACATGGATGAAAATAATGGTCTCAACAAAAGAAAAAGAGGCGTGAAACTGCATAGTTTAAAACATCACAAAATCAAAGAAAATGTAAAAAATGGAGAGAAAGTAATTTTTAATATAATGTCAGATAATAAATTGTTGTTAATCGAACTCCACAAAATGCCACTACTGAAATGTAGCATTTGTTTGTCGTTTTTGAAATGAAAAGAAGTAACAACTGAGAAACGAAGCAGGAAAGCAGAGTAGAAATAGAAGAGGCCCCTCAAAGAATGTGCAATGCCTCTGACCTTAGCTCAAGCACCAACCTTCTAATATCCTCTGCCTGTAAACAATTCACAATGTCTCAAACTATAATAGTCAAAAACTATTTTACATTATCATTTAATACTATTACATTTCTTCATTTTTTATAACTAAAACTACTTAATAAATAAGTGTATAAATTTTAATTTCAATGTAATAAAAAAATATATCAAAATAAGCCTTTATGTTTGGATCCAATAAAGCACGACAGCTCTAAAGCATTACTATTTCCATAAGCTATCTTTTTTCTCGTTTGAAGCTTAACCAGACAAAAAGCAAGAAAAGATTCTGATGCCAACTAGAGTGTTCTCTTTAGTGGGCAACACAGAGTCTTAAAAAAGGGGAAATGTATAATATAGTGAAATACCTTCATTAGGTCTACAACTTAATTAATTGAATGCTTATATTCAGCAAATTGAAAAGAAAGGCAATAAGTCAGTTTCATGTTTGAATTAAGCTTCATATGAGCCCTTTCAATTATCTGATTGAGGTTTACTCACCTTGAATTATCTGTCACCACCCCTCATAATCTCAATGAGTCCACAGCAACTTTTCCAAGAGGTGATTTCCCTTTGAGCCATAGGTACAGTGGTCTGTCACAGCAAAAATAATATGATCATTACAAACATATGAAATAACAAAGACAACTATATAACTCAGAAATTTAGATTCTCTACTGGTATTTCAATGCTTTCAGCATCAGCATCAGGAACAACACTCGGTGATGGTTGAAAAGACTCCTTGGCACTTTCATAGGATGACTCTTCTACACCACCTGATGATTCCTCTATTTTCTCTTCCAAAGTTTGCTTCAAATCCAATGATTTTTCAATTATGGTTGGAGCAACCTTGTCACTCTCACATGATTTTAGAACACTTGTCTCCGAAGTTTCCCCCAAAGACGAATCACCACAAACATCATTTACTTCCTCACCCTCCCCAGTTAACTTTTTTGATACATCATGAGACACAACATCCTTCTCCTCCTCTGCAACCTTCATGTTTGTCTCAACCACTTCACACTCTCTCAATCCTTCATTCCTTGAAGCTGAAGGATACCAATCTGTTTCCTTAACCCCATCTGGATCAGATTCAAAATCTTCATTAAATTCTAACATAACAGTCTCTGATTCCACTGTGTTCTCCACTCGAGCATCTTTCACAGTATCAGGCTCAAAAGTCTCAGAAACTGATTCAGAAACATCTTCTGGTATCTCTTCAACTTTGCTTGACTGAGTCAGCACCTTATTGTTCTGATTTTGTGGTGCCTCCTCTTCATGAGTGGTGACAATATCACCATCTTGGGAATCATCAACTTCAACAGCCACCTCCTTATCTTCACTCAGAGATCGTGGTTGTACTTTATGGTTGTCTTGTATTGTTCCATTCACAAATCCCTCCATTTTCTTGGTGTTGTTTGCTGAAACAGCTTCCTCTGCAAGCAAAAAGAAGGACCTTTTATAACTATCCTCCTCAAATAGTAGAACAGATATCACAGCTTAGCAAATGGGTGCCATAAAACCTTTATCTTGCATAAGTAGGCTAAACCAGTATTGTGTTAATTGTTATTGAATGAAAAAACAAAAGGGAAAGTAAGTAGAAAAAACAACATAGGATACCCAACAAGAATGTAGAGAGAAGTAGGTGGGGATGGTGGAGAGTGAAGAGTGAAGAGTGAGTGCCTTGGATTTGATGAGAAGGAGAAGAATGGTGGTTGAGAATGGTCCAAGTTTTGTGTTTCTTTGCTTGTTTTGCCTTTCTTCTTGAAAATGAAGGCATAGATGCTGACTGGTTGTTCCAGAGAATGGTGGATGAAGATTGGTGATGCTGTCAATGCCAATGAAAATGGTGTGTCATTCCCCTTTCTCTGCTTCTTCTTCTGTTTACTCATTATACATCTAATGAAGAAAAAAAGTGCTTTTAAATTGAATTGAAACGCTCATGGAGGGAACTGAAGTGATGACGAGGGTTACCACTACAATCACCACTGTTCAATAAAGGTAGTAAATACTTCAACAGTTGCCAAAACATCAAAATGATGCAACTGTTTTTTTTTTTTTTTTTAGAATTACTC